>OIYS01000872.1_pt1 | contig 17808 bp, 18 predicted proteins | sample 1588271 | NCBI WGS metagenome assembly OIYS01 (sample SAMN03283286) | human gut metagenome | biome: human-associated habitat; material: feces | host: Homo sapiens | place: Peru | collected 2012
ATAGAGAAGTAAATGGTATATGGAAATTACCAGATAATGCTAGAATAGTAGCAGCAGGTAATGATATGAAAGATAGTCTAGCAGCCAATCAACTAGCAGAGCCTTTATTTAATAGATTTGCTCATGTATATATAAAAACGACGGCACAATCTTGGTTAAACTGGGCAAATAAAAATAATATTCATCCAGCAATATGTGCTTATATTGCATTTAAAGGAGAAAAAGGCTTAAGAAGTGAATATAATGGGGAAAAACCTAATGCTGATCCAAGAAAATGGGAAATGGCTTCGAAAATGCTTTATGAAACAGGTAAACCAGAGATGATTAGGAGTCTAGTAGGAGAAGATATAACAAGAGAGTTTGTAGCATTTTGTAATCAAGAAGTAATTACACTCGAAGATGTTTTAAATGATAATTATACAAAATATGATATACTAGCATTAAATACAGCTGAAAAGTATGCAACAACTATAAGATTAACACAAGTAGACGAAGATAATTTAGTAAAGGTAAGAAGTTTTATTTTATTTGAACTAGGAGAAGAGTTTTGTTCTTTATTTGACTTGCAATGGTGTCATGGTGATGAGAGAAGACTTGAATTAATAGCTGAAGCAAAATTAACTAGGGGAAAGGTTAAGGTGAAAAAATGAATAATGATGTAGAATTAACATTACTTTCTGAAAAAGATATTTGGGGTAGTAAATCTTTGGAAGTATTAAAAAAATATGGAACAAAAGCTGCAATTACAGATTTATGTGTATTAACAGGTAGTTATTTATCCAAAGATACAGTTGATGAAGATAGTTCGTTAAAAGGAAGAATTAGTTGCTTTTGGACTAGATCTGATGATAACAATAATGATGTCCGCACGGTCATTGAGGATGGTCTTATGATCGGCTCGTATAGGTATCATCGCGATGGTGCTGTTCGCCCAGCTTTGCAATCTTCTGTAATCTTTTCTCAAATCTCCACGAACAGAGTGAGGGGATACAATGGAACTGAAGAAGTAGAATATGGAGAATATCCACAATATGCTGCTGTTTCAAGAATGCAAAGTATATTAGAATCAGAATATAATAGAGGCATGAATAAAACAGGAAGAAGTTATACTTTTGATTCAGTAAAATACGATGATTATGATACTGGGTTTAAACCAGTAACTTATGAAGAATATGAATATCAAGGAAAGAAATATATTCGTATAAGAGCAAACTCTTGTTTTGATGGCAACAATTTCAAACTTTCAAATGGTGTTGAATATAGAAATGGTGATTATGTTTGGGTAGAAGTATCACCAGTAAAATGGTTAATTGATGATAGAACAAGAATATTAATTTCAAAAATGGGATTAGTTTCTGGAATAAGATTTCTTGATAAAGGAACTAATTATAAAGGTGATTTTAGTAGAACAGAAATGAAGGAATATCTTGATAGATATATGATATGTAATTTAACTCAAACTGTAACATTTACTCGTGTTCAAAATATGACACCAGAAGAAAAAGAAAGGTTTGAAGAAGAACAAAAACAAGCTGAAAGAAGAAGAAACCCTTATGGTTTAAAATTTGGACAAGTAAGTGAAGAAGAAATCATAAGAGGAGCAATAGAAAGTGGTGTAGCAGTATTCTTACATGGCCCTTCATCAGAGGGTAAATCTGCAAGAGTAAAACAAATAGATCCTACTTGCGAAATAATATATCTTCGTAATGCGACACCAGAAAGTTTAAATGGTAAAAGTGTATATAATGGATCAACAGGAGAAATGATGGATGTTCCACCAACATGGCTTAAGAAATTACAAGAAAAATGTGAAAAGGAACCAGATAGACTTCATGTAGTATTCTTTGATGAAATAACAAATGCTCTACCAAGTATTCAAGGTATAGCATTTAATATAGTATTAGATAGAGAAGTAAATGGTATTTGGAAATTACCAGAAAATGCTAGAATTGTAGCAGCAGGAAATGATATGAAAGATTCATTAGCTGCAAATCAGTTAGCAGAACCATTATTCAATAGATTTGCTCATGTATATATTAAAACAACAACCGAAGGTTGGTTAAAGTGGGCAAGTGAAAATAATATACATCCAGCAATTTATTCTTATATTGCTTATAAGAAAGGTGAAACACTCCGTAGTAAGTATGATGGTGAGAAACCTAATGCTGATCCTAGAAAGTGGGAAATGGCTTCTAAAATGCTATATGCAACAGGAAGTCCAGAAATGTTAAGAGCATTAGTAGGAGAAGATATAACAAGAGAATTTGTTGAGTTTTGTAATCAACAAGTTATAACATTAGATGATGTAATAAATGGAAATTATACCGATAGAGATATACAGGCATTAAATACTGCTGAAAGATATGCAACAACTATGGGATTATCACAAGTAGATGACACTAACCTAGAAAAAGTAAGAGGTTTTGTTGTAGGCTTAGGAGCAGAGTTTGGAGCAATTTTTGATGCTTTATGGACACATGGTGATGAAAGCAAATTGGAAAGACTTGCAGAAGCAAAGCTTGCTGAAATGTCAGAAGGAGGTATAAGAAGATAATGAAAAATAAGAAAGAAATGTTACTATCATATATAAGGGCAAATGTAGCACCAATATTAGTTGATTTTATATCTGATAAAGATATAAATGGTGCAGTTGTCTTACCTGCCAATGTTGATGTTAAAGAGTTAAATGGTCATTATGATGGAGCAGATTTTATGCCACCAAAATGGCTTAATGAAATATTAAGTATAAATGCAAGTAAAATTTTAGTAATTGATAAAATTGATGCAATAACAAAAGAAGAACAATTAAAATTTTGTGAATTATTAGAACATAGAAAAATATCTACATTTGAATTACCAAAAAGTTGTGTGATAATTGTAACTGCGAACGAAATAAATAAAGATAAGATTAACGAAGAAATATTCTCATTAGTTGCACGAATTTAAGGTATAAGCTATGAAATATGATATTGCAGCATTAAAAACAAAAATGCTTGTAAAGTATCCTTTCTTTGGAAGCGTAGTTACCAATGTAGATTATAAAGAAAATAACAATATATCAACTGCTGGAACAGATGGAAAAACTATTTACTATAACAAAGAATTTTTATCAAAAATTAGTAATGAAGAACAAGTTTTTGTATTTGCTCATGAAGTATGTCATATTGCTTTTAATCATATTTTAAGGAGTGAAGGAAAAGATTCAACTTTATGGAATATTGCTACTGATGGAGTTATTAATCAATTATTAAAACGTGATGGATTAAAACTAATTGATGGTGTAGTCGATATGGAAGAAGCAATAAACTATGATGCCGAGCAATTATATGAAAAATTACTACATGAAAAGAAGCAAAGCAAACAAGAAAATAAAGAACAAAATAATGAACAAGGTAACAATGGTCAAAGTGATAAAAGTGAACAAACTGGTAATTCATCAAATAATGGACAAAATGAAGAAGATAAAGAGCAATCTTCTAGCGAAAATCAAAATATGAATGGTAAACCTCAGAATCAAGAACAAGGTGGCAATAAACAAGCTAGTAATTCTAGTGATTCTTCGCAAGAAAAAAATGAAAATAAAGATGTCGGACATGATACTCATAGTATGTGGGAAGATGTAGTAAAAAAACATAAAGAGCAAAAAGAAAAGTCTGAAAAAAGTGAAGATTTAGGGGGAAATAATAAAAAAGAAAATGATAAAGAATTAGAAAATAAGCAAAAGGAAACAGAAAAATTAGGAGAGAAGGAATCTTTTAATAAAAATAGGGAAGTAAAGAAAAAAGAATTAGAAGATTTAAAGGAATCATTGCTAAGCGGTGTAATGACCGCTGGAGACTCTGCAAATGGTGATGTAAGAAAAGTTGAAGATATTGGATATGCAAAACCAATAATTGATTGGAGATATGTTTTAAAGGAAGCAATTAAGTATGATGTTGATTGGTCATATAAAAATGCAACAATAGAAGATGGCGTAGTTAGTGCTAATTTAGAAGAACAACCTATGCCAGAGACTGAAATTGTACTAGATACAAGTGGCTCAATAAGTGAACAACTACTTAAGGGTTTTTTAAGAGAATGTAAAAATATATTAAAACAATCAAGAGTAAAAGTAGGCTGTTTTGATGATAAATTTTATGGCTTTCATGATATTAGAACTGAGAAAGATATAGAAGATATGAAGTTTGAAGGTTATGGAGGAACTAACTTTAATGCAGCAGTTAATGCTTTTACAAGGAGAGTAGAAAATAAAATAATATTTACTGATGGATATGCTCCAATGCCAAGTATGTCACTTGACGCAATTTGGATAGTATTTGGAGGTAAAAGAATAAATCCAGATGGTGGAAAAGTAATTTATATAGATGATGATGAACTTGAAAGAATGTATAGTTATGAAGAAAAGGTTAGAAAAAGAACAAGATAAAATTGTCTTGTTCTTTTAAAATTGTTTTTCTTTCTTGACAACTACACTGAAATTACAACATTTTTCAGTTTGCTTGTCAAGAGATTATATATATAATTTTTCTATTACATAGATACTAATATAATTAGATATAATTATCTATATACATATAATAATAATAATATTCTCTTAAAGACTATTTTATAGGCTTTAAGAGACTTCTTAAGACAAGAAGACTTAAGAAGAAATAAAAAAAATACTAGTAATATTTATTAAACTATGCTATACTAAAAAAGTAGGTAGGGTAGTAAGATGAGTAAGAATAAAAAGAATATTATAGATAAAATATTATATAATTTTATAATATTTCTACTTGGTGCAGTAACAGGCTATATATATGAAGTAATATTTTATTATATAACACTTGGAATATTAAATAATTGGGGAGTATTATATGGACCATATCTTCCCATCTATGGAATAGGAGCAGTTCTTTTAAGTAAATTAAAATCATTAAAAAAGAAGCCCATATTACTATTTATATTAAGTATAATAGTAACAGGACTACTAGAATATATAATTGGATATATAAGTCTTAATATCTTTAATCAAAGACTATGGGACTATCGAGGACTATTTTTAAATATAGATGGTCTGGTATGTTTAAGAAGTGTTATAACTTTTGCTATAGGCTCATTAATATTAAATTATCTTTTATTACCATTAATAGATAAATATTATAGTAAGAGGCTATATAAGTATACTTATGTAGTTATAATAATATTTATTATAGATATAATAATTAGTAATATATATCGTAATCCTTATACTTTTTAAGGATTATTTTTTTCTATTTATACCAAGAATACTACCTAGTACAGAAATAAATAATAGAATAACATAGTATATAACTGAAGTCCAATCTAAAGATTTACAAGTTATACTAACTATAAGAAATAAGATAACCCATATAATACCATATTTTATACCTTCAAAATATCCTTTTTCATTAGATAATTTTCCAAGTTTATAACCTCCTACTAGAATACTAATAATAGGTATAAGAAGAAAGATAATCTTAAGTGGAATACCACTTATAACATTAAAATAATTTAAAATTGTAATAATAATAGAACTTATTATAAGAATACTAATACTCCATAACGAACTTTTTAAATAATTCATCATCATAAATATCACCACTAAATACTATGAAATTGTATAAAAAAATATACATTACCACATAATGATACTGGTGATAATTATGAAAATAGTAGTATTAAGGACTGTATTCTTTTATTTATTTATTTTTGTTATATATAGAGTAATGGGAAAAAGAGAAGTAGGACAACTTAGTATAACTGATTTGATTGTATCTCTTTTAATAGCGGAATTAACTGTTATTAGTATTGAGAATTATAAGGAAAGTATTTTATATTCTTTGATACCTATTGTAATATTGGTATTAATGCAGTGTACACTTGCTTATATTAGTTTAAAGAAGCCAAAGTTTAGAATATTTCTCGATGGTAATCCTTCTTTGATAATTAAGAATGGTAAAATTAATTATAATGAGATGATAAAGCAAAGGTATAACTTAGATGATTTATTGGTACAACTTAGGGATAAAGGCTATCGTAGTATTGAAGAGGTTGAGTATGCTGTATTAGAAAGCAGTGGTACTTTATCGGTATTTCCATATAAAAAGGATAGTTCTCCTCTTCCTCTTCCTATAATATTAGATGGTGATATTCAGGAAGATACTCTAAAACATATGAAGAAAGATAAGAAGTGGGTTTATAACTTTCTAGATAAAAAAGATATTAATATTGAAGATGTCTTCTTTGCCTTCTATAAGGATAAGAATATCTTTATAATTAGAAATGATGATTTAATAAAATAACAAAGTATCAAAAAAATGGTACTTTTTTCTTATATACAACATAAATTATGGTGAGGGGTGATATCTTTTGTCAGCATATAAAGAGATAGTAACAAAAGCAGTAGTAGGTAAGGGTAAAAAGTATTATAAAAACACTTATAAGGTAAATACCGATTCTACTGTAGACACAGTATTAGGTTGTTGGGTAATCAATCACACATTTTCGGGAACTGAAGAAAATAATAGGATAGTTATTAATGGTTCTTTTGATGTAAATCTTTGGTATTCTTATGATAATAATACTAAAACATCAGTAATTACTAAAAATATTCCATATAAAGAAATGGTAACAGTCTCTCAAAAAGAAACTACTGATTCATCTAAAAAAGATATAATAGTAAGATGTCTAAAAGGACCAAGTTGTATATCTGCTAAAGAAGATGGAAATAGTATTAATATTGATATTGAGAAAGAATTAGGAATTGAGATAGTAGGAGATACTAAGGTAAAAATTGCAATAGAAGAAACTGAAGAACCATGGGAAGATATACCAGAAGAAGTAACTGAAGAGACCGAAAAAGAAATAGAAGAAAATATTGATCCTAACTACATTAAAGAAGAAAATTAATCTTCTTTTTTTTATAGATGATAAAAGGTTGACTAAATAGATAAATTATTATAAAATAATATTGTAAGAAAGGAAAGAGATACTATGAATAAGATGGAAGTAAATAATAAGTGTTGTAAGACTCTATTAAAAGATAGGTCTATTTCCTTATGCTTAAAAATGATATAAGAGTGTATGAAAAAGAGACTTATCGGATTAGATAAGTTCTTTTTAATAATATTAAAAAATATAATAAAAGAGGAGGATATTATGCAGTTATATAATACATTAACAAGAAAAAAAGAGGAGTTTATACCTTATGTAGAAGGTAAAGTAGGTTTTTATACATGTGGTCCAACAGTATATCATTATGCTCATATAGGAAATATGAGAAACTATATAGGACACGATATTTTAGATAAGACACTTAGATATCTAGGATATGATGTAAAAAGAGTAATGAATATAACAGATGTAGGACATTTAAAAAGTGATTCTGATTCTGGTGAAGATAAAATGGTAGCAAGTGCTAAAAAAGAACATAAGACTGTTATGGATATAGCAAAATATTATACAGATGCTTTCTTTAAGGATTTTAAGGCTTTAAATTGCCGTATGCCAGATATTGTAAGTCCTGCGACTGATAATATAGATGAGTATATTAAAATAATAAGTAAATTATTAGAAGAAGGTTATGCTTATAAGGCTGGAGGTAATGTTTACTTTGATGTAAGTAAAGTAGATGACTACTACCAACTAACTAATCATAAGGAAGACCAAATGGTAGTAGGAGTTCGTGAAGGAGTAGACTTTGATGATAATAAGAGAAATCAAGCCGATTTTGCTTTATGGTTTACTAAAAGTAAGTTTGATGACCAAGATTTGAAATGGAATTCTCCATTTGGAGTAGGATATCCAGGCTGGCATATTGAATGTACAGGAATAAGTCTAAAGTATTTAGGAGAATACTTAGATATTCATGGTGGTGGAGTAGATAATATCTTCCCACATCATACAAATGAAATAGCCCAAAGTGAAGCATATTTAGGACATAAGTGGTGTAATTATTGGTTTCATAATGAACACTTGATGGATGAATCTGGAAAAATGAGTAAAAGTAAAGGAGCAGTATTATCAGTAAGTAGATTAATGGAAGAAGGATATAACCCATTAGCCTTTAGATTTATGTGTTTACAAAGTCATTACAGAAGACAATTAGTATTTTCATATGAAGTATTAAAACAAGTAGAGGGACAATATAACAAATTAGTAAATAAAATATCTTCATTAAATGAAGAAGGTACTTTAGATAAAGAAAAGTATGATATATATAATAATAAGTTTATTATGGAATTAAGTAACGACTTAAATACCGCTAACGCGATAACACTATTATATGATTTAATAAAAGATAATACTGTAAATAATACTACAAAATTGGAATTAATTAAAGACTTTGATAAAGTATTAAGTTTAAATCTAATAAAAGAAGAAAATAAAATAGATAAAGAATTAGAAGAATATATAAATAGTAAAATTGAAGAAAGAAAAGAAGCAAAAGCAAATAAAAACTATGAATTGTCAGATAAAATTAGGGAAGAATTATTAAGTAAAGGAATAGAATTAGTAGATACAAGAGAAGGTACTACATATAAAATAAGAGGTTAAGTATGAAAGAAGTAAAAATAAATGGAATATATAAGCATTTTAAAGGTCATATGATACAAGTTATAGCTTTAGCAGAACATACTGAAACAATGGAAAAGTTAGTTATATATAATCATTTAGAAACAAATAAAGTATATGCTCGTCCATTAGATATGTTCTTAAGTGAAGTAGACCATAACAAGTATCCAGAGGTAACTCAAAAATATAGATTTATTTTAATAGAAGAGTAAAATCTTCTTTTTTTCTACTCAAAATATTAAAAGTATGTTATACTATAAATGTATAGTAGGTGATAAAGATGGAACTATTAAGAGTTGTAGATACTAATGGAAATAATACAAATGAAATATTAGAAAGAGAAGAATTACACAATCAAAATAAGTTACATAATGAAGTAACTATATATATAATAAATAGTAAAAATGAAGTATTATTACAAAGAAGAAGTAAAAATAGAAGATTTTCTCCTAATAAACTTGGTGTAATAGCAGGACATGTTTCATATAGAGAAGATACTATTACTACTGCTCAAAGAGAAGTAAAAGAAGAAGTTGGAGTAAAAGTAAAAAAAGAAGATATACATAAATTATCTGATAGATATTTAGTAAAAGAGGAATATAATAATCATTTTATGTATCCATATTATATAGTGCTAGATAAAGATGAAAAGGATTTTAAAATCCAAAAAGAAGAACTAAGTAGTGTAAAATGGTATAAGATAGAAGAAGTAATTAAAATGATTAATGATAATAGTAAAGAGTTAGTATTTAAAAAAGAAGAAATACCACTATTTAATAAATTAAAAAATATAAATAGTAATAATAATTTTATTCAAAGAATTAAAAATATATTTAAATCTATTTAAGACAGGTAGTAAAATACCTTTCTTTTTATTTCTTTTTAGTACCATAATTTGACATAAACAATAGTTTGTGCTACAATATATAACCATCAGAAAGAGGGGATATATATGAAAGAAGAATTACAAAGAAAACAAACTGAATTATTAAGAATATTATTTAATTATTCAATAAAAGAAAAAATATTTGATAGAGAGGCTATAAATAAAATATATAATATTATACTAGAAGCATTTTATGTAGATGAAGAGAATCTAAAAGGAATATTAATAACAAGAGATAGTAATATAGATGCATTATATCGTCATCAAGATAAAGAAATATTATTAAATATAGAAAAAATAATAGAAACATTAAAAGATGAGCCAAAAAAATTAAAACTAGATGATATTCAAATATATTTCTATTATAATATACAACTTTTTTTATCAATATTTCATGAAGTAGAACATGCTAAGCAATTTTCAATTACTTCTTCTAATGGAGTTTATCCAAGCATACTATTTTTTGGAAAAACTTTAGGTAGTGCAAATCTAAAAAATATGAGTAGTGAAGAGAAAATAAGTTATGTAAATGATTTATATGCAAAAACATATAGATATAATCCTTGTGAAAGGGGAGCATATATAGAATCCGCTAGTGGGGTTAGCAAATTAATAACTGAAGAATCTTATATAGATGAAAATATAATTAATTATATAAAATGGCTTCATATACATAATCAATTAGTTGGATATACAAAGGAAGATAAAAGGTTGGTATCACCAACAGAAATATTTTTTAGAATGATTAATCAGGAAACAATATGGGAAATAATGCCATTTTATAAAGATAATGATAAAGTAATGATAAGTGATATAAAAAGAAATTATGTTCTAGAAGAAAGATTAAAGTATGGAATACCAATATCACAAATGGAATATAAATATAAGTTATTAGAAGAAAAAATGATTAAAAGAAAAGTATTAAGAAGGTGAAGATAATGCCTATATGTGATGGAATGAATGATGATTATGTAGAATATTTTTTGCTAGAAGATTATGTGGCTAGAATTAAATTATTACCAAAAGTATTAGAACATTTAGAGGACACCAATAAAGATTTTGATGACTATATGACTAAATTATCAAAATATGATGAAGAATATATAATAAATTATTGGATATATCTGTTATATATAGAGTTAATATCAAATCAAAAGATAGAAAGTATTAAGAATGATGAGACAAAATTATCAGATAAACAATTATTCTTTGATACTTTAAATATAAATCATAAAAGAATACATACTTTACATAACTTTGTTACTGAAGGCGAATTAGAAGAATCTTATGCATATCGTACAAATGATGTAAATGTAAGTAAAATAAATCCTGATGGTAGTGAGAGTATATTTTGGCGTGGTGCTAAAGGAAAAGATTTAAATAAGTTTATGAATGATTTTCTTAGAATATATAAGCAAGGAGGAACAAAACTTATATATAGTAATCCTTTCTTAGCAAGTAGTTTAATTCATCTATTGTTTTTAAGAATCCATCCTTATAAAGATGGTAATGGAAGAACTGCTAGAATAATACATAATATAAAGTTTACAGAAATGGTAAATAAATTATATGGTACGAGATTGAAATTAAGTCCACTTAATATATCTGAAAGTATATTGATAAATAAAATAACATATGTAAAAAGAATAGACAATATTTACTTTGATATAAAGAATGATTGTAATGAAGAGATAAATGCTTGGTTTAATTTTATCTTAGATATGGTTGATGAACAATTATATAAGTCAGTAAATATGTTAGAACATATAGATTCTTCTAAGAAATTAGAATTACCTAAAAATAGTATGAGATTATCTAGATTAAAACATAGATAATCTTTTTTTCTAGTAAACCAATAGTTAATTAACTTGCTATTATAATTTTCTTGTGGTATCATTAAGTAAACAATTAAGTTATGGAGGTTAAAATATAATGACAGGTTTTGATAAGGAATATTTAAAACTATTGAAAAGAATATTACAAGAGGGACAAGAAGTAGAGAATAGAACAGGAGTAAATACAATAAAGATAGATAGTTATGCCTTTTGGTTTGATTTAAGTAAAGAGTTTCCTATACTTATGACTAAACAATTATTTTCAAGACAAGCAATAACCGAAATGCTATGGATATGGCAGATGGCTTCGAATGATGTTCGTGAGCTACAAAAAAGAAATATTCATATTTGGGATGAATGGATGGTCGATGCTGATGGTATTTATCGTATATATGAGCCAGTTACTAAAACTACGGTTTATGATCCAGATAAAGAAGTTACAGTACTTGATCCTTATAGTGCTTCATTAAAGGATCCACTTGCAAAGCGAAATCCTTTATTACCTAAATTAGATAAAAATGGCGAAGTAATGACTGCGAAGAGTTTGATTGAAGGTAGAAATATTAAAGAAGCTAAATGGTATGGTAAGGAATATGCTTATACTATTGGAACAGCCTATGGTTTTATCGTAGATAGATATGGCTTTACTGATGATCTTATTTGGACTATTAAAAATAAACCTACTGATCGTAGAATGGTATATAGTTTATGGCAAAATGAGTTTTTGAGAACAGCAGTTTTACCATCATGTGTATGGTCATCAGAGTGGAATGTCTACAGAGACACTTTAAACTTGCAAGTCCATCAAAGAAGCTGCGATGTACCATTAGGACTACCATTTAATGTAACACAGTATGCTACATTTTTATCAATGATAGCACAAGTTACTAATTTGAAACCAGGAGTAATATCTTATTCTATTAATGAACCACATATTTATGTTAATCAAATAGATGGAATAAAGGAACAATTAAGAAGAGGTAGTGTATACAATGATTATGCTAGATTAGCTCCAAGTAAGCTAGAAAGTATAAAGAGTGATTTGGAAAATAAAATGCTTACTTTGGATGAGAAAAGTGATGAATACTTAAGATGTGATGCAGATTTAAGAATAATAGATATTATCTTAAGTCCAGTAAAACCAGAATTATGGTTAGATCCTAGTATTAATGACTTCTACAACTTTGATAATTCAAAAGATTTAAAACATACAAAAATAAAAAGTTATAAACATATGGGAAAGATAGATTTTCCAATAACACAATAGGAGGATAAAATGCAAAACTTAAGTTTAGTAGCAGCAGTTGGAGATGGGGGAGAATTAGGTTATCATAATAATTTAATTTGGAAAATAAAAGAAGATTTAGATTTTTATAAAGACTTAACAATGGGTAAAAATATAATTATGGGAAGAAAGACTTTGGAAAGTATGCCTTTAAAAGCACTAGAAGGAAGACATCCAATAGTATTAACTAGTCAAAATCTAGATGTATGTAGTAGTGTGGAGACTTTTCATAATATAAATACATTATTAAATTATATAGAGGATACAGGAAAGGAGTTTATCGTAGTAGGAGGTGCTACTATATACGAGCAATTACTTCCATATACTGATACAATGTATTTAACTGAAATAAAAAGAGAAGCCTATGCAGATACTTTCTTTCCATATTTTAATAAAGATGACTATCACATAATAGAAATAGGAGACTTTTTAGATAATAATGTACCATATGTTAGAAATAAATATGTCAAAAAAAGGAGAAGATAAAAATGGGGAAACTAATAGTAATTGAAGGCTCTTGTGATGGAGTTGGTAAAAGTACACAATATAAATTATTAATGGATAGATTAATAAGTGATAATGAGAATACTATTGTTACTCATCATTTTCCTAGTTATGGAACATATCAAGGAAGACCAGTAGAAGAATATTTAAAGGGAAATTATGGTATGATATCAGAACTATCACCATATTTTGTAAATAGTCTATATGCTCAAGATAGAGCGATAACATGGATAACAGGATTAAAAGATGAATATGAAAAAGGACACATTATATTATTAGATAGATATACAACATCATCATTAATATATCAGTCATCTCAATTAGAAGATATTGAAGAAAGAAATAAGTTTATAGATTATATTAGTGATTATGAATATAATAAGTTAGGAGTACCAGAGCCAGATTTAGTAATATTTTTGTATGCACCATTTGAAGTGGCTCAAGAATTAAAGAAAAATAGGAAAAATAATGCTGGTGTAGAAAACGATATTCATGAAAGTAATTATAACTTTATGAAAAAGGTATCTGATAACTCTGTAGAAATTGCTAAAAGATTTAATTGGGATTTTATAGAATGTTCTAGAGATGGTAAAATGAAAGCAGCAGAAGAGATTCATGAAGAAGTATATAAATTAGTAAGAAAAAAAATAAAATAGGTATTCAAACACTTGAATATCTCTTTTTTAATTAACATATATTTTACTAGGTGAGATTTATGTTAAAGAAAATGTCAATAAAAAAAATATTAGTATCTAGTACTGCTATTATACTGCTACTAATAATATATTTAATACCTGATAATAAAAAAGATATAGATTTGAAAAATAGTAGTATAGAATATAACTATAATAATGTAGTAGGAACAATATATCTAGTAGATAGTAATGATTATGTAGCAAGAACAACTATCCCAACTTGCAAATGTGATGATGTAGCACTAGCAAAAGACTTAGTCGAAGGTCTTATTATTGGAGGTGCTAAAAATAACATAATACCAAATGGTTTTAGAAGTATTTTGCCTCCTGATGTAGTAGTAAAAGATATAAACTTAAAAGATAAAATATTAACAATAGACTTTTCAAAAGAGTTATTAGAAATAAATAAGAATGATGAAGAAAAGGCTATAGAGTCATTAGTCTATACATTAACAAGTATTAATGGAATAGATAAGATAATAATTAAAGTAGAAGGAGAAGTATTAAATAAATTACCAAATAGTAAAAATAATTTACCAACTGTATTAGATAAAAGTTATGGTATAAATAAAACATATGAATTAAGTAATTTAAATAATATATTATCATATACAACATACTATACAAGTAGTTATAACAATAATAAATATTATGTACCAGTAACTAAGTATGTGAATAGTAAAGAAAGTGATATCGTTAAAGTGATAATAAAAGAATTAGGAAGTAGTCCAATATATGAAACAAACCTAATGAGTTATCTAAATACAAATGCTACTTTAAATAATTATGAACTAGCAGGTAGTAATCTAATACTTAATTTTAACGAACAATTATTAAATGATATTGATAAAAAGAATATATTAGAAGAAGTAATATATACGATAAGTCTATCTATGGATAATATATATGATAATTTAGAAACAGTATCTTTCCAAGTAAATAATGAGGAGATATCTACTGTTAACATAAAAGATATTAAGTAATTATTTTAATTTATCTATCAAAAATAGTGGAAATAGTATAAAAACTACTTCCTTTTTATTTTAATTAGAAGAGGTGAAAAGTACCTTGTATTTACTTAAAATATATGATAAACTAGGTATGTAATAAAGAAATATTTATCTTTTAACTTAAATAATCGATTGGTAAATAGTACAATATAACTATATACTATCTAGTATCTATAATAATTTAAGACAGTACTAGGTTACCTTTCTTTTTACTTTTTCTAATATAAATAGATGAGTATTCACCTCGAATATAATATCTTATAATAGTTCATATATAGACTTAGAATAAGGCTATATATGATAAAGATAAGACTATACTTAGGCTTATCTTATGTTTAATAATAATAAATAAGGAGAAATAAATATGTATATAGAAGTATTAACGCAAATAAGTGCAAAAGCAGTAGACCAATATTATACTTATAAAGTACCTAAAAGTATGGAAGAAAAAATAAAAGTAGGTATAAGAGTAAAAATCCCTTTTGGTAAGATGACATTAGAAGGTTTTGTTATGGGTATAACAAATGATGTAAACTATGATAAGGATAAAATAAAAGAAATAATAGATGTAACTGATGATAATCCTGTATTAAATGAAGAAATGTTATTATTAGGGAAATATATGAGTAAAAAGTTATTATGTTCATTAGTGAGCTGCTACCAAGTAATGTTACCAAAAGCTCTAAAAGCCGAGATTAACTCTAATATAAAGATAAAATATAATAAATATTTAAGAAGAACTAAGACTATTGAAGAGATAGATAATTATATTAAGACTTGTAAGTATGAAGGACAAATAAATCTACTATGTATATTAAAAGAAAAAGATATTTTAATAACGAGAATGAATAGTACAATAAATACTATAATTAAAAAAGGTCTTGCTGAAATATATTTAGAAGAAGAAAAAAGATATAGTTATATAGGAAATACCCACTATAAAAAGGTTGATTTGAATACGGAACAGAGAAAGGCTGTAGATAGTATAATATCTTCTTTTGATACTAGTAATACATTTTTATTATATGGAGTAACTGGTAGTGGAAAAACTGAAGTATATATGAGTGTAATTGAAGAGGCTCTAAATAAGGGAAAAGAGGCCATAATGCTAGTACCTGAAATAAGTTTAACTCCGCAAGTAGTAGGAAAGTTTATATCAAGATTTGGAAATATAATCTCTGTATTACATTCAAGACTATCTGATACTGAAAGATATGATGAATATAGAAAAATAACTAGTGGTGAGTCTAAAATTGTAATAGGTACTAGAAGTGCTATCTTTGTTCCATTTAATAATATAGGAGTTATAATAATAGATGAAGAACATACAAGTAGTTATAAACAAGAGAATAATCCTAGATATAATGCTAAAGATATAGCAATTCTTAGAGGAAGATATCATAAGTGTCCAGTAGTACTGGGTAGTGCTACTCCTAGTTTAGAATCTTTTGCAAGAGCAGGAAATAAGATATATAAACTATTGGTATTATCAAAGAGACCTAGTACTAGTGTTCTTCCAGGTATACAAATAATTGACATGAAAGAAGAAGTTAAAAGAGGAGAGTTTCTACTATCTGAGGTATTAAAAAGGAAAATTAATGAAAAATTAGAGAGAAATGAGCAGATAATACTTCTTTTAAATAGAAGAGGTTATTCGAGTATAATATCCTGCAAGGAATGTGGGTATACTGAGAAATGTCCAAAGTGTGATATTACTTATACATATCATAAGACTAGTAATAATTTGAAGTGTCATTACTGTGGTACATCAAAACCTCTAATAGATAAGTGTCCAAAGTGTGGTAGTACAAATATTAAGGACTATGGTCTAGGTACTGAAAAATTAGAGGAGGAACTTAATAAGAAGTTTGAGGCTAGAGTGGTAAGAATGGATGTTGATACTACTAGTAAAAAGGGGGAACATCAAAAGATAATTGATAACTTTGGCGAGCATAAATATGATATTTTGATAGGTACTCAGATGATAGCCAAGGGTCTTGATTTTCCTTTGGTAACACTAGTAGGTGTAATATCTGTTGATTCTTCTTTAATGGCTCCTGATTTCAGGGCTAGTGAGAATACTTTTCAGTTATTATCGCAAGTTGCTGGTCGTGCTGGTCGCTCCGAGAATAGGGGTGAAGTTATAATTCAAACTTATAATCCTGACCATTATAGTATTAGGCTTGCTAAGGAACATAATTATTTAGCCTTCTATAAGGAGGAGATGGGTATCAGAAAAATGTTAAAGTATCCGCCATATTATTATCTAACTCTTGTAAATATTTCTTCTAAAGAATATGAACTTGGTTTTAAGGAGTCGAATAAAATTGGTAGTTATTTGAGGAATAAACTTGGTGGTAATACTATTATTTTAGGGCCTTCAATGGCTAGTATATTTAAAGTGAATAATGTTTATCACTATCAAATAATAATAAAATATCAGAAAGATGATAATTTAATTGATACTTTAACTTTTATAATTAATATGTATAAAACTAATACTAAAATTGATGTAGAAATAGATATGAATCCTATAAGAATATAGTGAGTTAAGAAGGCCTCGGATGAGGTCTTCTTTTTATATTTTTATTAAAACTATGAGAAAACATGTTTTTCTAGGTCTCCTGTGGATAACTAAAAACAGATAAAAAAGAGCTAATTTATTAACTAGGTGTTAATTTTATGTTCGCTTTCTGTATGCTTTTGTAACTTTTTTAGATAAATTATCGTATTTTTGGTAAAATGCGAAAAAAATGGAGTATTTAATATATAGAAAGGAGGCACGCGCATGGGCATGACTTAGGTACTTTATTGACGAAGAATAAAAATGGTTAATAAAGGTGAAGAAGAAACAGAGGTATGTTAAAAGGAAATATGAATTATGATATCATATCAAAAATAATGAGAGAATCTTTAAGAGAGGGATTCTCTTTTTATATTATGTCTAAAGAGGAGGATAAAAATGACAGAAATAAAAGAAGAAAAAGTATTAGAATATACTGCATATAATGAA
>OIYS01000873.1_pt1 | contig 17805 bp, 15 predicted proteins | sample 1588271 | NCBI WGS metagenome assembly OIYS01 (sample SAMN03283286) | human gut metagenome | biome: human-associated habitat; material: feces | host: Homo sapiens | place: Peru | collected 2012
CTACCGTATCAACTGTGGTGTATACCGTTATATGAACTTAGTGCCCTAGTGCCTTAGTAACCTAGTATCTTATTCATATCATGTATCTAAATGCCATTCACAACTCACTAAAATAAATAAAAATTGACAATTATGTAACATTTGTTTATAATTGTAATTACTAAAGAAGGAGTGTGAAATGGCACAACAATTTAACCCGCAAAATATAAAAAAAAGAACTTCGGTTTTGGTATTTTTGAAAGGCGCAACAGCTCCTTTGGTGCTTTATGTTGAAAAACCGGAAGAACTTTATGCAGAATTACAGCAAGCAATGCGAAGTGCAACAGCTACTTTGATTGAAAAAGAAACTCAGGGACCTTTGAAAAAAGTTTGCTTTATCTCTAATCAAATAGCTTCTCTTGCAATACAGGAAGAACAGTACGTAGGATAATGGATTACAAAATTTCTATAGAAGAATTGGAAAATACTTCGTCTAAAACTATTGATTTTCATTTTGAAGATAAAATTGATGGTTTAGATTGTGTTGCTCCGGTTGTTTCAGATTTAGAAATTAAGTCACTTGGTGAATTTATAGAAGTATGCGGAAATGTTAAGGGAACTGTGAAATTGGAATGTGATTTGTGTTTGAAAGAATACGATTATGATTTTGATTTTGATATAAATGAAATGTATGCCAAAAACACTCTGTTAGATGATTACGGGCAAGAGTTCGAGTTGAAAGACGGACAGTTTGTAACCGATTTGAACGGCGCAGAAGAAATCGATATTTATGACTTATTGTATCAATCTGTAATATTAAATTTACCAAATAAGAAAGTTTGTGGTATAAATTGTAATGGGAATAGTTTTTCTAAAGAAGAAGAATTATCCGACCCAAGAATGGATGTATTTAAAAACATTCAAATACAACCGAAAAATTAAATAGTAGTAAAAAAATAAAAAGGAAAAGAAAAATGGCAGTACCAAAGAAAAGAACAGGACATTCCGCTCAAGGACATAGAAGAAGTAACTGGAAAGCTACAAAACCGGAAACAACTAAATGCCCTACTTGCGGAGCTACAGTATTAACTCACACAGTTTGTACAGAATGCGGAACTTACAAAGGTAAACCGGTAAGTTTGAAAGGCAAAAACGAAGAATTAGTAAAAGAAGAACCTAAAAAAGCTGAAAAAACTGAAGAAGCTAAGGTTGAAGAAACTGTAGCAGAAGAAGTTAAAGAAGAATCAGAAGAAAAATAGTTGTTACAAGAGGTTGGAAGAATATCTTTCAACCTCTGTACAAAATTTTATAAATAGACTTTGAGAGAGGGAAACATGACAAGAATAGCAATAGATGCAATGGGCGGTGATCACGCTCCTCATGAAATTGTAGCGGGAGCTGTTTGGGCTGCACAAGAATACGGTGTTGCAATCGAATTGGTTGGTAAACAGGATAGAATAGAACAAGAGTTAGATAAAATTACTCATGAAGGTTTTTATTCTGATTGCGGAAAAGCTGGCAAACAGTACCGTATAAAGATTGATACAAGCAAGCTTGACATTAAAATCACGCATGCCTCTGAAATTATCGAAATGGGCGAAGCTCCAGGACAAGCTATTCGTAAAAAGAAAAAATCCTCTATCGTTCTTGCTGTTGCCGCAGTTGCAGAAGGTAGTTCCGATGCGGTTGTTGCAGCAGGTTCAACCGGCGCTGCGATGGCTTCAAGTTTATTTGGTTTAGGCAGATTACAAGGTATCGACAGACCGGCAATTGCTGTTACTTTGCCAACAATTAAGCGCCCAATCGTTGTTATTGATGGTGGTGCAAACAGTAATTGTACCCCTGAAATGCTAATGCAGTTTGCTATTATGGGTGCTACTTTCTCTAAAAATGTTCTTGGTATTGAACACCCTAGAGTTGGTGTTTTGAACATTGGTGAAGAAGCCGGAAAAGGGAACGAACTTGCTCAAGCAACTTACAAATTATTAGAAGAACATCAAGACAAAATTAACTTTGTCGGGAACATTGAAGGTAAAGAAATTTTCTTAAGCGTTTGTGATGTTGTCGTTTGTGACGGTTTTGTAGGAAACGTTGCATTGAAAGTTACAGAAGGTACTTCTTCAATGTTATTCAGAATGCTTAAACAAGAATTCAAAGCTGACTGGTTGGGCAAAATTATTGGTTTGCTTGCTAAACCGTTTATGAAAAGAATTTATACAAAAATTAATTATGAAGAATTTGGTGGAGCCTTGCTTTTAGGTGTAAAAGGTATTACAGTAATATCTCACGGTAGAAGTAAAGCTTACGCTATTAAAAATGCGGTTCGTGTAGCTAAAAATGCTGTTGAATCAGGCGTAAACGAAAAGATTGCAAAATTTCATGAGGAATAAACAAATATGACAGATAAATTAATTCCGCTAAGAATTGCGGGAGTAGGATACAGTTTACCGGAAACAGTTATCACAAATGATGACTTAACTAAGTTATATGAAACTTCTGATGAGTGGATTTATACCAGAACCGGAATTAAAGAAAGAAGAGTTGTTTCAGGCGAACAAAACGCTATTGATTTAGGTTTGGAAGCTGCCAAAAACGCATTAGAAAAAGCTAAAATGTCACCGGATGAGATTGACTTAATTTTGGCTGCCTCTTCAGCTCCACCTGATTTATATCCGGCAATTGCATGTCATATTCAGGAAAGATTAGGAATTAAAAAACCTGTTCCAGCATTTGATATTACAGCGGCATGCTCTGGTTTAATTTATGGAATGAGTATTGCTAAAGCATACATCGCATCAGGCATGTACAAAAATATCTTGATTGTAGCAACTGATAATAATTCAAGATTAGTTGATTGGACAGATAGAGGAACATCTATTTTGTTTGGTGACGGTGCCGGTGCAATGGTTGTAACACAAGCAGAAGACGGCATTGATGATATTATCGCAATTGATATTGAAGCTGACGGAAATTACGGAAACTTGATTGAACTTTCATTTGACGGTAAAAATTGTCCGCTTGTAGAACAGTATGAAGAAAAACCTAAAGGTATCAGAATGAATGGTCGCGGAGTATATACTTTCGTTGCTAAAATTCTTCCGCATTATGTAGAAAACTTAATTACAAATGCAGGTATGAAAGCAGAAGATATTGACTATTTAATTCCGCACCAAGCTAATATTAGAATTATTCAAGCCGTTCAAGAACGTTTAGGTTACCCTGATGAAAAAGTGGTAACTAATATTAAATATTACGGAAACACATCTGCAGCATCTATTCCGATTGCATTAGCAGAAAGTGTTGAAAAAGGTAATGTTAAACTTGGAACAACCGCTGTTTTATGTGGTTTCGGAGCAGGGATGACATGGGGTGGCGCAATTGTCAGACTTCGTGAAGGTATTTGCTAGACGGTTTAATTTATAAACAAACTTAAAAATGTACACTTAATAAAGTGTACATTTTTAATATGAAAGACAATTATAACCTTACGCATTATACCGCTTAAACGCTCGTTCGACATTCTTTGAGATGACCGACTTGACCGTATCATATTCTGTCGTTAATGAAGATATTTCAGTATCAAGATTTTTCATTTTCATATCTATAGTGTTTTCTTTTGCGTTAATCTTTTCTTTTTCACGATTATACTTAGCTTCCGCTTGTGCAATACCTTCTTCATCGGTAATTTCTTTTATATAAGAGTTTGTTGCATAGTTATCTTGATAGTAATAATCATCATCCGCAACTGTTGAAATATACATTGAACCATTCTGTAACATTGTTTGAAGATACTCATTGTCATCAACTTTATCATTTTTTACCCAACCTTTTGTAGCAATTTGGTTAAACAATGTATCATAGAAGTTTGCAATCAAAAGGTTGTCACCGCTTGTATCAGCACTTTCAACAACATTGAATACAAACTCATTATCAATAAAGTTAGAGTTACCTTTTTCTTTGTTTACTGAATAATCTGAAGTAGCAACACCATCCATATATTGAGCAAAATATGTCAAATAAGCTTTTGTCATGTTAGAAATATTTAAGCCATAACCATCATTGTAATCTTTACCACCACTCTTGTTATAGCAATAAATATAACCTACATAATTATCAACATCGCCATTAACTTGTTTATATACTTTTGATGAGCTCTTGTGTCCTGATTTGTATTTTAAAGCAGCATTTGAAAAGTCATCCGTACCATAACTTTCAACCATCCTTAATGTTTCTTTCTTTGCATATTCTAACGCTGCTTGAGTATATGAATCTGTTGGATCTAAGTATGATGATAATGTTTCAAACAAAGTATCCCAATAGCTTGAAGAACCAACTTTATCAACCATATCACTTGAACTAAATCCATTATTCTTCATATCTTTATGGTCCCAAGATAAACCGACCAATTTAATATTTTGAGTCAAAATATCTTTCAATGTTACATTTGCTTGAGGACATTCATCTGCGTACTTATTACCATTGACCCATAAGTCAAAATCAGAACCGCCACTGCTTGGGAGTAAATCGCTAAAATTAAATTTAACATTAGCTAGATATTTATCAACAAAATCATCATACGAAACTTTTGTTGTATTGTATTTAATTAAATCAGTAGATCCCAAACCTGCATCAGGGTTGTATTGGACACTTTGAATACCTTTACCGACAGTTTCTGTAACAACACCGGCATCCATCAAACCTTGAATAAATCTGTTTCTTATATCAGAAGATGGTGTTGTACCCAAGCCTTCTTGAGGAATACCTGCAGCTTCAGCTGCTGCTGCTAACTTACTATCCAGTACAACTCTTCCGGCAGGATCAGTAATTGGAGATGGCATATAGTTGTTTAATTTAGATGGCTGCATTAACAAGCCATATGACAACTGTGTGCTTGTATCGCCATTTCCATAATAGTCATAAACCAGTTTTGTTTGGCTTAGTGCATCTTGATATTCAGCAGAAACAATATTCATATCACGAGAAAGAGCAATTTTCTGATGTGAATAATTCATAGATTGATATTCGCAATCAGACTTTCTTGCTGTTATCGTTAATAATCTCGCTTGTGATGCCGCCAAACCCATTGTTTTAGTGTTTTCCTTTCGATATTAGTAACATTTCCTATCGTACATGTAGGGTTACGGCAAATTCAGGCAAAAACTTTAAAAAAGCTCTTTTATTATGTAACAAAAATTTACAATTAAAAATTACCAAATACTACTAGTTGAACTTAGACCTTGGAGGGATTTTTTGCCGTCAAAAAAGACATACAATTTTTGTATAGATATTTTGTGGAGTATTTTTGTATGTTTATAGAAAACAATTGCTACGATTGCAACAAATACAATCGCTTGGAAATGAAAAATATTAATAAAGAAATTGTCGATTGGCTAGAGAATATTGTTGAAGAAAACAACGGCAAGGTTGAAAAAAAAGAGTGGAAAAGCAAATATAACAGCTATGTTGTATATGACTACGAACCATTTTGTACGGATGGTTTTGAGATAAACATGACAATTACGTCCTTCGACCAGTCATATTTAAATTTTATAAAATACCTTTATGACGAAAAAGTTAGCACTATAGATTACCTAAACAACTGCATGAGTCAATAACAAACTAAAATATTAGCGTGTATATTTTTTACCGACCAACTCATCCGGTAAAAATTGCTGCACATAATCCGGATTAGCATGAGTGTAAACATACCCAACCCCAAAACCGTATTTACTTGCATCTTTATAATGCGCATCTCTTAAGTGCATTGGTGGAGGATAATCATGCCCGTTATCAATATCTAAAAGTGCTGCATCTATTGCACAAGCTGCCTCATTAGACTTAGGAGCTTTTGCGACATATATGACCGCTTGAGCCAATGGAATTCTACCTTCCGGCAAACCTACCACCTCAACGGCCTTATATGCGTTTACTGCCAACATAAATGCCATAGGATCAGCATTTCCGACATCTTCTGCCGCACAAACCATTAACCTTCTCGCAATAAAACGGGGATCTTCTCCGGCTGCAATCATTTTAGCAAGGTAATAAATCGCCGCATCAGGGTCGCTTCCTCTTAAACTTTTTTGAAATGCAGATGCGCAATCGTAATGTTCTTGTTGCGAATAACGAGTATTTCTTTTTTGACAAATCTCTTCAATTGTTTTTACGGTTAAACTTCTTCTTGTTTCATCTTTTAAGTCACTTGCAAAATACGCATTTTCTACAACATTTAAAGCAAAACGAGCATCTCCGCGAGCTAAATTTATAATAAAATCAAAAACTCCACTTTCAATATCAACCGGCAGATAATTTTTAGCTAAATAAGCAAAACCACGCTTTATTATCTTAAACATGCTTTCATCATCAATAGAATTGAGTCTTACTACCTGAACTCTTGATAAAAGAGCAGGAACAACCTGAAAAGACGGATTTTCTGTTGTAGAACCTATCAAAAATAATGTTCCATTTTCCAAATGCGGTAATAAAGCATCCTGTTGAGTTTTTGAGTATCTGTGAATTTCATCTATAAACAAAATTGTTTTAATACCTGTTCGAAGAGCCGATTTAGCACTTTCCACCGCATCTTTTATATCTTTTACACCGGAAGTTACAGCAGAAATCTCAATAAAATTAGCATTTGTTTTAGTTGCAATAAGGCGCGCAAGTGTTGTCTTTCCACACCCCGGAGTTCCCCAAAAAATCATTGAAAATAATCTTTGAGTTTTCAACAAATTCAATAGCGGACTATTTGGCGCAACAACGTTACTTTGCCCCAAAAACTCATCTAATGTTTTAGGGCGCAAAACCTCCGCAAGAGGAATTTGTTTATTCTGATTTTCAAGTTCCGTAAATAGGTTGTTCATAGTATAATAATAACATAAAACAAGGATATCAGCGAATAACTGATTTTGCATAGGGGAAATATGAATAAAATTAAACTTTTATTATTGGGATTAATTGTAGGTCTGTGTATTTGGACAGGTTATAAAACTTTCAATCATTCAGAAAAAAATAACGAAGTCGTTTTCTGGACGCTACAAATGAGTGATTTTTCTGACTATATGAACGGAGTTATTAGTGAATTTGAGGAAGAAAACCCAAACATTAAAATCAAATGGATTGATGTACCGTTTTCAGAAGGCGAAAAAAGAACTTTAGCCTCTGTATTAAGTGATAATCCACCTGATTTAATTAATCTTAACCCTGATTTTTCGGCAACCTTAGCCCAAAAAGGAGCTTTGTACGAAATTCCGGAAGAAAATACAAACCAATATAACCCTTCGATAATAAATTCACTTAAATACAAAGGGAAATTGTATTCTCTACCTTGGTATGCAACATCAGCCGTTACTATCTACAATAAAAAACTTATAGATAAGGCGAATATTCAAGTTCCGTTAACTTATGAAGAGGCAGAAAAAGCTGCTCCAACTATCAAATCTAAAACAGGAGCGTACGTATTTTTACCAAATATTACCGAAAATGATACAATGCTAAAAATACTAAACAAATACGGAATAAATTCACCTGAAACAATCGCCTCTCCACAATCTGCCAAAGTTTTTGAATATTTTAAAGCTCTATATACCAAAAACCTAATCCCTAAAGAATCAATAACCCAAACTCATAGAGAAGCTCTTGAAAAATACATGTCCGAAAATATTGTCCTATTCCAAGCCGGCGCAAATTTTCTTAATATGATTAAAGAAAATGCCCCGATGACTTACAAACATACTGATGTTGCGCCACAAATGACAGGCGAACTCGGACAAAATGACTTTTCTTTAATGAATTTTGTAATCCCCCTAAAAGCTAAACATAAAAATGAAGCATTGAAATTTGCTTTATTCCTGACAAACGATAAAAATCAGCTTGAATTGGCAAAATTAACAAACGTTATTGCAGTGAATAAAAAAACATTAAACGATGATTTTTATACAAAGTATAAAGAAAACGATTTAATGGCAAAAGCCCGTGTAATAAGCGCCCACCAGTTAAATAAAGTTGAGCCGGTATTAAAATCTTCTCAAAACCAAAAAGATATAAACAACCTGATTAACACCGCCACACAAAAAATTTTGCTTGGGGAAGATAATACCGAAAATATTCTAAATAAATTGTCAAAAGACTGGTCAGACCTGCTAAGATAGTTATGCGGTTGGGAAAAGCGTAAGCGATTCCCAACTACATCACTACATTCTTTATTTTACCTTAAATGGGTAATCCTTTTTGAACTCCCACCCATCAATGAACAACAAAGCCGAACAGTAATAAGGTTGATTGGCACATTGTTCTATCCAGTATTGTCTTGGTTTATTTTTTGTATATTTCGTCCAATATGGAGTAAAGCACTGTCCTTTAACAGCATTATGCTCTTTGTTACAGTACGTAAATATAAATTGGTCTTTTCCGCGCTCATTTGGTGGAGCCGAACCATTCGCATCAAAAGCGAAATCAAAACAATCTCCCGTTTTAACATAAACAGCAGAGCCATCATGAAACTTTATTCCCGGGGCTTTGATTTCTACTCCTTTAGTTGTGGTTACCCAATTGAAATCATCCGACCTTTCACCTTTCATATAAGGACGAATATATTTATCCAAAAATGCAGAAGCTTTGTCGGAACTTTCTTTAGCTACAGAATCTTTTTCCTCTTGCGGAGAATCTGCCCCATTTGATAGGTAAGTTAATTTTTCATAATCCCAATATTCACAAGGTCCATTATCTAACTCAGACATCTTAATTGCCTGATTCATTGTTGAGTAGAACTTTTTCAACCTTGCAGAATACTCGGAAGTCTTAGTTTTAACAAGTAATGCAGGCAGTGTCATTGCGGCAACAACTCCAATTATGCCAAGGGTGATTAATACCTCTGCGAGGGTAAAGGCAACCTTACGACCGTCTACAAAGTTAACTACGTGCGTAGCACCCTCTGCGAGGGTGAAGGCAACGAGTTTTTTCACGGTGCGCAAGTGTGCACACCCTACTTTTCTTATACAATCCTGAACTTGTTTCAGACTCTGACCACTGGTATGTTCTCGCGAATGGTCGTTTTGTGTTTCGGATGTCGTAACTACTTGAAGGTGGCTAGATGCTGAAATAAATTCAGCATGACAAATTCTATTCGCTTGACTGTGTTGTGCACCGCCAAAACCCTTGCTATTACTGCTTAGAAGGTTACCCCCCCCCGAAAACCGCTCTATGACTGGTTTTCAGCGCTTTCTTAATTCTTTCTATCATTCTTAATCCTCCTGTTTTCATTTCTACATTTTTGTCCGTTATACGCCCTCGCGATAAATGACAGTGTTCGTTTCTGGTTCTATTTTGGTATCGTTTTTATTTTAAATAGACCCCTCACCCCTGCCCCTCTCCCGCTGGTAGAGGGGTTCTTGGCGGTTTTCGTATTACCCATTTAAACCCTTAGGCTATTTTCATTATAACCTATCTTTCACTTTTGCGCAAGCGAATAATCTCAACTATTCTAAAACCCTACCATTAGATAAAGTTTTATGATATAATAATTACAACCGAAGTTAATATGAGAGGGAAAATATGAATAAAAATCAATCAGCAGGTATGTACATCGTTTTGGCGATTGTGGCATTAGTGTTTATTTCTTCTGTTTTTATGGCTGGTCCTGCGACCAGTACTTCAGAAATTTCATATTCTGAATTTCTTCAAAAACTCGACAACAATGAGTTTAAAAACGTAGAAAAAGCAGATGAATACCTAATCGCAGTTCCTAAAAAACAACCTAAAGCAGAAAAAACTGCAAAAGAAACTCAAATTAGTCCTTTCGCAGTCGAAAAGAAAGCTCCTCAAGTTCAATACAAAGTACTAACTCCAAATGATCCGTCACTTATGTCTAAACTTGAAAAAGCTAATGTTAACATAGCAGTAAAGAAACCTTCTGAATCTTCGCAGATGTTAGGACTTCTTGGCAGCTTAGTTTTGCCACTGCTATTTATTATCTTCTTAGTCGTTATGGCAAAAAGCATACAAGCAGGCGGCTCCCAAGCAATGAGTTTTGGCAAAAGCAAAGCGAAAATGCTACTTGATAGTAAAGTTAAAACAACATTCAAAGATGTTGCCGGAATTGACGAAGAAAAGAAAGAACTTGAAGAAATTGTTGACTTCCTTAAAAATGGTGAAAAATACCTGAAATTAGGCGCAAGAATTCCTAAAGGTGTTCTCCTTGTAGGGCCTCCGGGAACAGGTAAAACACTTATGGCTAAAGCTGTAGCAGGAGAAGCCGGAGTTCCGTTCTTTTCAATAAGCGGCTCTGACTTCGTAGAAATGTTTGTTGGTGTCGGCGCAAGTCGTGTAAGAGATTTATTCGAACAAGCTAAAAAACACCAACCTTGTATTATATTTATAGATGAAATTGATGCAGTAGGACGTCAACGTGGAGCAGGGTTAGGTGGTGGACACGATGAACGCGAACAAACACTAAACCAACTTCTTGTTGAAATGGACGGCTTTGATGAAAACACTAACATTATTGTAATTGCTGCAACTAACAGACCGGACATCTTAGACAACGCTCTACTCAGACCGGGAAGATTTGACAGACAAATTTACATAAACGCTCCTGACGTAAAAGGTAGAGAAGAAATCTTAAAAGTTCACGCTAAAAATAAACAGCTCGAACCTGATGTGGATTTAAAAGTTTTGGCAAAAAGAACTCCAGGGTTTACCGGTGCTGATTTACAAAACCTGTTAAATGAATCAGCTCTACTCGCTGCCAGAAACAACAAAACCAAAATTTCTATGAGCGATATCGATAATTCAATAGACAGAGTTATCGCCGGAGTTGAGAAGAAGAGCAAAGTCCTTACTGATGAAGACAAAGAACTTACTTCATACCACGAAGTTGGACACGCCCTAATCGACAAGCTTCTAAAAGATGCAAACGAATTACACAAAGTATCAATCATCCCACGTGGAATGGCGCTTGGTGTAACGTGGACAAGACCAAAAGATGAAAGCGTTCACGTAAGCAAAGCTAAACTTCTTGCTAAAATCACCGTTTCTCTTGGCGGACGCGCTGCTGAAGAAATTGTCTACGGAGCAGATAGAGTAAGCACCGGCGCATCTCAAGACCTCATTAACGTAACAAATATCGCAAGAAAAATGGTTACCGCATGGGGCATGTCTGAAAAACTCGGCACAATGGCTTACGGAAAAAATGAAGAAAATGTCTTTATGGGCAGAGATTTTGGACACCAAAGAGATTATTCGGAACAAGTAGCTTATGAAATTGACACTGAAATAAAACAGATTGTTGACGAAAGATACGCGCTTGCCAAAGAACTTTTGACTAAGAACCGCGATATGTTAGAAGTAATATCAAGAGAACTTCTTGACAAAGAAACTATCGATGAAAAAGAATTTTCTGAAATTATGAAAAAAGTTGAAAGCGAACGTCAAGTTTAGTTCTTAACTCTTAAAAAAATAGTCGGAATAAAATATTCCGACTATTTTTTATGCTTTTATGCATTTGATATTTTTCTCATTTAATACTATTCCGAAAACAGCATACCAAAACTTTCATTTAAATCAATGGTTTATACATATGAAATCTGATTTACGACAAATAAAGAAAAGGAGGCTAAAAAGAAGAGCCAATGCCAAAGTGTATAAGCCCATACTCTTCTTGCAAATCCACATATAAAAACAGGAACCACTTGAAAAAGTGGTTCCTGTTCGTTTATATTTGAAATTTACTTAAAACCTATTCTTTAGAAGAACCTGATTTTTCGATAATTTCTTTTTCAATGTTAGCAGGAACTTGTTCATAGTTATGGAATTCCATTGAGAATGTTCCACGTCCTTGAGTATTTGATCTCAAGTCTGTTGCGTAACCAAACATGTTAGCAAGCGGAACAAGTGCTCTAACAATTACGTTACCTGTGTTGCCTGGAGGTTCTTGACCTTCAACACGACCACGTCTTCTTGAAATATCACCAATGATAGTACCGGTAAATTCATCAGGAATTTCAATTTCAACCTTCATCATAGGTTCAAGGATACAAGGTTTTGCTTTGCGGCAACCTTCTTTGATAGCCATTGAACCGGCAATTTTAAATGCCATTTCAGATGAATCGACTTCGTGGTAAGAACCATCATAAAGTTCAACCTTAACGTCAATCATAGGGAATCCTGCTAAGATACCGCCTTCAAGAGCTTCTTCCATACCTTTTCTTGCAGGTTCAATGTATTCTCTAGGAATAGCACCACCAACAATTTTGTTTTCAAATACAAATCCTGCATTTTCTTCAGCCGGAGAAATTCTAACTTTAACGTGACCATATTGACCTTTACCACCTGATTGACGGATGAATTTAGAGTCTTGGTCAGCGTTTCCGCGAATTGTTTCTCTGTAAGCAACTTGTGGTTTACCAATGTTAGCTTCAACTTTGAATTCTCTTAACATACGGTCAACAATGATATCCAAGTGAAGTTCGCCCATACCAGAAATGATTGTTTGACCTGTTTCTGTATCAGATTTAACTCTGAATGAAGGATCTTCTTCAGCAAGTTTTTGAAGAGCGATACCCATTTTATCTTGGTCAGCTTTTGTTTTTGGTTCAATAGCAACTGAAATAACCGGTTCTGGGAATGTCATTCTTTCCAAGATAATTGGAGCTTTTTCATCACACAATGTATCACCTGTTGTTGTATCTTTCAAACCAACAGCAGCACAGATGTCGCCTGCGTATACTTCTTGTTCTTCAATTCTTTGGTCTGCATACATACGAACTAATCTTGCGATACGTTCTTTCTTACCGTTTGTAGCGTTAAGAACATAAGAACCTGCAGTGATAACACCTGAATAAACTCTTAAGAATGTCAAACGACCTACATAAGGGTCTGTCATAACTTTGAATGCCAAAGCTGAGAATGGTTCTGAATCAGATGAATGTCTTTCAGTTTTTTCACCGTTTTCAAGTTCACCTTCAATAGCTTTTACATCAACAGGTGATGGCATATAATCAACAACTGCGTTCAATAGCAATTGAACACCTTTGTTCTTAAATGCTGTACCACAAGTTACAGGAACAATTTTGTTTTCGCAAACAGCTTTTCTTAATACAGCTTTCAATTCGTCAACTGTAATTGAATCAGGATCTTCGAAATATTTTTCCATCAAAGCATCATCTTCAGATGCGATAGCTTCAACCATTGCATCTCTGTATTCTTTAGCTTTATCAGCCATATCAGCCGGAATTTCTTCTTCCTTAATATCAGTACCCAAATCGTTAGTATAGATTTCAGCCTTCATTGTCATCAAGTCAATAAGACCGTTGAATTTATCTTCTGAACCGATAGGAAGTTGAATAGGAACAGCGTTTGCACCAAGTCTTGTTTTAATTTGGTCAACAACTCTGTAGAAATCAGCACCTGTTCTATCCATTTTGTTAACGAATACCATACGAGGAACTTCATATCTATTAGCTTGACGCCATACTGTTTCAGATTGTGATTGAACACCACCAACCGCACAGAATACAGCTACAACACCGTCCAATACACGCAAAGAACGTTCAACTTCAATTGTAAAGTCAACGTGTCCCGGAGTATCGATAATGTTAATTTGGTGTCCTTTCCATTCAGCAGTAACAGCAGCTGACTGGATTGTAATACCACGTTCTTTTTCTTGTTCCATAAAGTCTGTAACAGCAGCACCATCGTGAGTTTCACCGATTTTATGAGTTTTACCGGTATAAAACAAGATACGTTCTGTAGTAGTTGTTTTACCTGCATCAATGTGAGCTGCGATACCAATGTTTCTAATTTTTTCTAAAGGGATGTTTCTAGCCATTTTGTTTTTTCCTTTTTATAATATGTATCACTTTCGCTATTTTAAACTTAGCCTTACTAAAATTATTCCATAAACATGGAATTTTTCAAGAAAGATATGAAGTTAAGTGAAGACAAAAACCTTTTAAATGTTCATTTAAATTAACAATTGCTTGCGCAAGGATGAAACTCATGGTAGACTACTGGCAAAGAACAATTCACTATGATTGGGGTAAAATTTTAAATGAAAAGTTCAACAATTAGAAGATCAAATTTATCAAAGGAGAAATTAGCCGTGTTGGAAGCTCTTTCAAAACTAACAAGTAAAAATAGCAATAATACAAATGTTGACAGCGTTAATCCGGAACCTCAAGATGATGGAACTCCGGAAGTTTACGTAAGACCAAACAAAGAAAAAGAATTAGACCTTTTATGGCAAAATTTTAGAATGCCAAAAGTAGAACGCTCACCAATCGTTTACTTAGGTTCGGGTTTTGTTGCAGGTGTAATCACAACTCTTGTTGTTTCAGGTTTAATCGGATTGAGTGTAAGCGATATTCACCCAAATTTTAAATTTAATTTTAAAATGCCAACAATTTCAGCGCCTGCTGTAACAAAAGCATCTAAAATCAGCTTTTTACCTTCTTCGAACACAACAGAAACAGCTGCAAGCGAAGAACAACAAGCAGATAAAGAATACACCGTTCAAAGTGGTGACACAATGGAAGGCATTGTCAGAAAATTCTACGGAAATTATTCTACAGAAAAAGTAAATGCCGTAATGAAAGCTAACAATATGACAGATCCGAACAAACTTGGTATCGGGCAAAAATTGGTAATTCCTATGGGGGAAACATCAGCAGAAGCAACAGATACTTCTAACACTGACAGTATCCCTACAGAAGAACAATAGTTATGTTTAAAAACATTTATACTAAAAAAGGAACTTTAAAAGTTCCTTTTTTGTTGCAATTTTTAATCTTATAACTTAACCTACTATACTTTTTGGAATAACATTACATATTCGTGTTTAAAGATATAAAAACCACCGGCAAGAGCACGATATCTCCACAAGTTAGCGGTTTTACCTTTAGCTCTTTCATTTCCTTGCATATCTTTTACGATAATAGACTTAGTGATAAAGCCGACGTTATTCATTCTGCGCATACATTCAAAACCAAGCGGAATAAGTTGAGAATTAGCGTACTTATCCCCAATAATCAATGCTGCAAAACGTCCTTTTTCCAGTAAGTCATATCCGTTTTTTGCAACTTTTTCAAACAAATCGTAAAACTCTTCTGTTGTTGCACAATTCGACAAATCTTCCTTCTTATCAGAGAATTTAATAATGTCATCATAAGGCGGATGAAGGATTAAAAGCTGTGCGTGATCTTCCCCCATAATATCAAGGCGCGCCTTTACTTTTTCTTTCGCAAGTTCTGTTGTGCTATCCGCACAAATAATATTTACGTCTGTGACAAGTTGTTTTGGAGTGAATTTTTCTGAAACACTTTCCGCCAACTCATCCTTAAGCTCAACCCCAATACAACGTCTGTTCATATTTATAGCCTCAATGCCGGACGTTCCGGAGCCGAAAAACATATCAAGAACGATATCATTCTTCTTGGTAAATCTTTCATACAATTGTTGCGCAATTTGTGGAATGTAATTTCCGTGGTACTCGTTAGAATGCCCCCCATCCTTCAATCGGTTTGGAAATTCCCAGAGGGTATCAGTCTTAATGTGGTCATAATTTTTCCACTCATTAAGATTTATATCACTATATTTAGTAGTTTTGACAGGTTTTACGACCTGCAAATCTGTTTTCTTTATCGGTTTTAGTTTAGTGTTCGTTTTTAATCTTGCCACTTTATCCCTCTTTCCCCTGCAAATAGTCTTTCACACTAACATCTTATAGAAATGTTTCAAAATTGTAATCAAACATTTAGATGAATTTTTATTTGGTGTAAATTTGAAGTAGACAAGAAATTTAATTTTGATAAGTGCCAATTGGACGGGAGCATATAATGGCAAGAATAAAACAGTTATCCAAACATTTGATAAACCAGATTGCAGCAGGTGAAGTTATTGAACGTCCGGCTTCTGTAGTAAAAGAATTGGTAGAAAATTCTGTTGATGCAGGTTCTACAAAAATCAGTATTGAGATAACTAACGATTGCCGAAATATTCGCGTAGCAGATAATGGCTCCGGAATTCATCCTGACGATATAATGCTTGCTTTTTCAAAACATGCAACAAGTAAAATCTCAACTGATGAAGATTTATATGCAATAGAAACTCTTGGATTTCGTGGAGAAGCTCTTTCCAGTATAATTTCTATCGCCAAAGTAACGTGTACAACAAGAACAAAAGACTTTGACAACGGAACAAAAGTAACTTGCGAAAATTCAGAAGTTCATCAAGTCCAAACAGGTTGCGCTGTTGGAACCATTATGGACGTAAAAGATTTGTTCTACAATATTCCGGCAAGACTCAAATTTTTAAGAAATCCTAACACCGAATTTTCTTATATTCAAGAAATCGTTCAATCGATTGCAATTATAAATCCTAACGTTGCATTTGAACTTAAAAAAAATGGAAAAACCGTTCTTAAAACAACAGCTCAACAAAATTTAAAAAGGAATTTAAAAGAAATATTCTCCTCAAATGTAACAGACAATTTAAAAGAAGTTCTAAAAACAGACGAACTTGCAGGATTAAAAATTTCAGGATACGTAAGTACACCTGATTTTACACGTTCCAGCAAAAAAGATTACCATATTTATATAAATTCAAGAACGGTAAAATGCCCTATATTCCAAAAAGCAATAGATATGGCATACAAAAATTTAATTGCTAACGGGAAATATGCTTTTGTTGTTTTGGATTTAGAAATTCCGCCATCTGATGTTGATGTGAATGTTCATCCGACTAAAAAAGAAGTTCGCTATAAAAATGTAAATCAAGTATTTAATTTTATTATGGCTGGAATTATCGGCGGGTTGTCAAATTACAAAGAATCCCCAAGACCATTCAGCCAGTCTGTTCAATCTTTTCAACCATCTATGCCTTTACCGTCACAAGATAATGACAAAGTTATAGATTTTCGTCCACAAGAAAAAACACTTGATGTTTTTTACAACAAAGATAGGGATGAACTTTCTGTAAACGAAAATCTTCCAAGCTTTGCTCCGGAAAATGCATTCAACAAACCTGAAGGAATTAAAACCGAACAAAAACAAATATTTAAACCTATTGAACAAGCACCTGAACCGGAAGATATAATTATTGGTCAATACAAAAATACCTATATTCTTATTGAACTTGAAAACGGATTAGAAATAGTAGACCAACATATTGCAGAAGAACGATATAATTACGAAAAACTGCAATCCGAAAAACAAGTAACATCACAGTTGTTATTTATATCTGATGTTTTGAATGTTTCCGCAAGCGAAGCAGAATTAATCAAAGACAACATAGACAAATTTGAAAAATTCGGGTTTGGGATTGAATTCACCTCCGATACAGAACTTGTTTTCAGAAAAGTTCCGCAAATGATAGCAAAAGTTAATCCGAAAGAGATTTTAAGCGACATTTTAGAACATATTGAGGGGAATATTGACAACCTTGAAGAAAACATTCTAAAAACTACTGCCTGCAAAGCATCCGTTAAGGCCGGACAAAAGTTATCAATGTGGCAAATGCAAGAAATAATAAAAAAATGGCGCACAACAAAACTCCCCTACACCTGCCCTCATGGACGTCCAATAAATAAAATTATTCCACATAAAGAACTTGCCGGCTGGTTCCAACGCAACGCGTAATAATGTCACGTTATTATCTTAAGTCCTCGCAAATTGGTTAATTGGTTAAGGAAAATTTTAAATTCACTGGATTTTATTTTATTTTTGTGCTAAAATGTAAACCATGGGTTTACATATTGACACAAATTTAAAATAGTTGTTTACATATATTTTTTATTATTTATTCAGTCATAAATATTACAAACCAGTTTTTTCA
>OIYS01000876.1_pt1 | contig 17742 bp, 21 predicted proteins | sample 1588271 | NCBI WGS metagenome assembly OIYS01 (sample SAMN03283286) | human gut metagenome | biome: human-associated habitat; material: feces | host: Homo sapiens | place: Peru | collected 2012
GGGCGGGTTTGGAACCCGCCCCTACAAATTCAATAATGTGTTTTTGTATTTGCGGTCGATTAAAATCGCCCCTACATTCCAAATTTGCATATAAATGTTCACACAAATTACAATTTATCTAAAGGAGAGTATTATGCTAGGTCTTAAAATAACAATTTATTCTTTCATTTTTTTATCGAGCTCAGCAATTGGATTTTTAATATCAAAAAAATATGAAGAAAGAGTAAATGAATTAAAAGAATTTAAAAATGCTTTGAATATGTTTAAAACAAAAATTAAATTTACATATGAACCAATACCGGAAATTTTTAAACAAATATCAAATTCTATGGATTCTAAAACAGGGAGAATTTTTGAACTTGCAAGTTACAATATGAAACTTTTAACAGCAGGAGATGCGTGGAATATGGCAATAGACACAGACCTATTAAGCATAAATGAAGAAGATAAAAGCATACTTAAAAATTTAAGCAAACTTTTAGGGCAAACAGATATGGAAGGACAGGTTAATCAAATAAATTTAACAACAGCATTTTTGGATGAACAAATAGAAAAAGCAGAAAAAGAAAGGGCTAAGAACGAAAAAATGTATAGAACATTAGGAATGATAGTAGGATTAGCTATTGTAATAATTTTAATGTAAGAGGCGAAAGATTATGAATATAGAGTTATTGTTTAAAATAGCAGCAATAGGTATTTTGGTTGCTGTATTACACCAAGTGCTAGTTAGAGCAGGAAGAGAAGATCAGGCTATGATGACTACTCTTGCAGGGCTAGTAATTGTTTTAACAATGGTAATTAAAGAAATTAGTACTTTGTTTGAAACGGTGCGTACTTTGTTTAATTTATAAAAAAGGAAAGTAAAACAATGGATATTATTAAAATAATAGGAATAGGTTTAATTTCACTAATATTAATTATAATAATAAAACAATATAGACCGGAATTTACAATATACATATCTATAATTGCAGGTGTGCTAATTATTGTTTTAAGTTTGGACAAACTTACTGGAATTATTAATATATTAACCACTTTGAGCAATAAAACCGGAATTAATTCACAATATTTGGGCATTTTACTTAAAATAACAGGAATAGCAATTTTAACAGAATTTGCTGTGAGTATATGCAATGATGCCGGAGAAAGCGCAATTGCAACTAAAATAGATTTAGGGGGCAAGGTAATAATTATTAGTATTTCAATACCAATTATTGTGGCATTGCTTGAACTAATTGTAAAAATATTACCATAACTACCATATTCCCAGCAATCCGCTTTAAGCAAAAATGCTTCGCATTTAAGTTGCTTGAAGCGAACGTAGGTCAAACTCATTTTTTATTTTATATATAGACCTTTATATATTTTAAAACTTTTAATTTTTTAAAACTTCATAAATTTATATACTGCCTCTGCAAATCCACCTTTTTCTACAGGATTTTTGGTAGTATAATTAGCAACCTGCTTTAGCTCTGAATAAGCATTATTTACAGCTATTCCAACACCAGCATTTTTTAGTAAACTTAGGTCGTTTAAGTTATCTCCAACGGCTAAAATTTCTTTTTTATCAATATTCAAATAATTACTTAAATATTCTAATGCAGTTCCTTTATTTACATTTTTAGGAATTACATCTAAATATTCATATTCTTTATCTATAATTTTATCTTTAAATTCACCATATTTTTTAATATTAAAAACATCTACATTAATAGTACTTTCAATTTCAGCTTTTACAGAAGCTAAAGAACTAGTACTTGAAATAACAACCTTAGAAATTTCTAAATTATTTCTTTGAACATATTTTAATAAATCAGGTACAACTTTAAATGATAACCTATTATTATAAATATGTTTCTTTTGCAATTTATAATTTCTCAAATCTAAGTATAATAATTCTTCGGTTATTATATGATTATTTGTGTATATGTGAACATGCAAATTATCTTTTTTTGCAAGTGCTATAACTTTTTCTACATCTGCAATATCTAATAGTTTTTGATAAATCTTTTCACCAGTTTTTAAATCTACTATTGATGTACCATTACCAAAAATTCCATAAGAAGCGTGAAAAGAAGAACATAACCCTTTGTATATAGAATATGTTTTTCCAGTACATACAACAAAAGGAATGTTACTTTTATTAATATCTCTTATAGCGTTAAAGTTATCTTCAAAAATATCATTATCTTTATCTATAATAGTGCCATCTAAATCACTAGCAACTAATTTAATCATAGCTACCCCCACAAAAAAAATTATACCATATTTTAACATTTATGTAAAGTGAAAGATATGAAATTGGGGACGCGTTTCATTTGAATGAAAAACTACTAAAAATTTAAAGAAAATGTTAAAAAACTATTGACATTGTAAATTATACAATAAAACTGAGCAAAATCTCTCAAGTAAAGTGAACAGTTTTGCCCAGTTTTATTTTGCTTCACATTATATAGGTATTTATTACAAAAAAAACATATTTTTGTTGCTTATAAACCCTAATTGTGATAATATTCTAGTATAAAAAATAATAGGAGGTAATTTATGATAGCAATTGGAGCAGACCATGGTGGTTATAAATTAAAAGAAGAAGTAAAAAAATATTTGGATGAAAAAGAAATTAAATATAAAGATTTTGGAACATTTTCAGAAGAAAGAGTAGATTACCCAGATATTGCAAGCAAAGTAGCTAAAGCAGTTCAATCTAAAGAATGTGATAAAGGAATTTTAATATGTCGTTCTGGCTACGGTATGAGTATGGTTGCAAACAAATTTAAAGGTATAAGAAGTGCACCTTGTTTTGAAGAAACAGCAGCAAAATTTTCTAGAATGCATAATGATGCAAATGTGCTTGCACTAGGTGCAGACTATGTAACAACAAGTAAAGCAATTCAAATAGTAAGAATGTGGCTTGCAACAGAATTTGAAGGTGGCAGACATAGTGAGAGGCTTGCACTTATTGAAGAAATAGAAAAGGAAAATATGAAATAATTTAGGAGAATGTAAAAATGGCAAAAACAAGTACAATATTTGTGTGTAGTAATTGTGGAAACGAAGCTACAAAATGGTTCGGAAAGTGCCCTGCATGCAATGAGTGGAATACGTGCTATGAAGAAAAAACAAGTAAAAAAAGTGGGAATAAAGTTAGTCAAGCTAAAAAATATATGGCTCCCACTTTATTAAATGATGTTCAAAAGCAAAGTATTACAAGAACTTCTACTGGTTTTGAAGAGCTAGATAGAGTTTTAGGAGGAGGCCTTGTAAAGGGATCTTTAACACTGCTTCGGTGGAGAACCGGGAATAGGAAAATCTACATTAATTTTGCAAATATGCGATAAAGTAAAAGGAGAAGGCAAAGTACTTTATGTATCTGGTGAAGAGTCTGCAGAACAAATAAAAATAAGAGCAGATAGGCTAGGAATAAAAAATGATGATATATTATTCCTAGGAGAAACAGATATAGAAATTATTGAAGAAACAATTACAAAATTAAATCCCAAACTTGTAATAATAGATTCTATTCAAACAATGTATTCAGATGAAATAACAGCAGCACCAGGAAGTGTTAGCCAAGTAAGAGAAATAACTTCACAGATTATGAGAATATGTAAGCAGGAGGCAATTACAACAATTATAATAGGACATGTTACAAAAGATGGAAATATTGCAGGACCAAGAGTTTTAGAGCATATGGTAGATACGGTTTTATATTTAGAAGGAGAAAGATACTTTTCTTATAGAATTTTAAGAGGAGTAAAAAATAGATTTGGTTCAACAAACGAAATAGGAATGTTTGAAATGCAGGATAAAGGAATGTGTGAAATTACAAACCCGTCATCAGTTCTTTTATCTGATAGAACCGAGAACCCGGCAGGAACAGTAGTTGTTTCAAGTATTGAGGGAACAAGACCAATATTAGTTGAACTTCAAGCATTAACAACACTTAGCGTTTTTGGATTTCCTAAAAGAACAGCAAACGGCATTGATTTTAATAGACTAACACTTCTTATTGCTGTGCTAGAAAAAAGGGCAAGTTTAGCTTTAGGAAATCAAGACGTTTATATGAATATAATTGGTGGAATAAAAATTAATGAACCAGCAATAGATTTAGGAATAATATTAGCTACGGCATCTAGCTTTAAAAACATTGCTATTCCGAACGACTGCGTAGTTATGGGAGAAGTAGGCTTAACTGGTGAAGTAAGAAATGTAAATATGATAGAAAAAAGAATAAAAGAAGCAGAAAAAATGGGATTTAAAACATGTATTATTCCAGAAAGTAACAAAAAACTATTGAAAGAAAGCTATAAATTAGATATAATAGGCGTGAAAAATATTATAGAAGCAATGAAATTTTTAGGATTAAAATAAGAGGTGAAAAATGCTAACAGATATATTAAAAATAATAGCTCCTGGAACCCCATTAAGAGAAGGGTTAGATAATATTTTAAAAGCAAAAACTGGTGCACTTATAATAATAGGCGATTCAAAAGAAGTATTAGACATTGTAGACCGGTGGATTTAAAATAGAAGAAGACTATACTCCAGCAAGATTATATGAACTTGCAAAAATGGATGGAGCAATTGTTTTAAGTAAAGATTTAAAGAAAATATTGCTAGCAAATACTCAAATAATTCCATCTTCTAAAATATCTACAGAAGAAACAGGAACAAGACATAGAACAGCAGAAAGAACTGCAAAACAAACAGGTGAATTAGTAATAAGTATTTCACAAAGAAGAAATATAATTACGGTTTTTCAGGGAGATTTTAGATATACAATAGAAGATACAGCTAAAATTATAACAAGGGCAAACCAAGCACTACAAACACTTGATAATTATAAAAAAGTTTTCGATAATAAATTGAGAGTTCTAAATGAATATGAGTTTAACGACATAGTAACATTAGATAATGTAATAACTTGCCTGCAAAGAGCAGAAATGGTTATGAAGATTTCTGAAGAGGTCAATAGAGCAATTTATGAGCTTGGTGCAGATGGATTTTTAGTAAAAATGCAATTAGAAGAGTTAATAGAAAACTTGCCAAATGAAGAATTATTAATTATTAAAGATTATATGGCACCATCAAGAAGACTTGTTCCAGAAAAAATATTGAATCTAATAAGAGAAAATTCAAAAGATGGATTTATAGATTCAAATACAATTGCAAAATTACTTGGATATGAAGTGTTTGAAAACTATGAAGAAATTGCTGTATACCCAAGAGGATACAGAATTTTAAATAAAATACCAAGAATGCCAAGTTCAATAGTAAATAATTTAGTAAAAACTTTTAAATCTTTCCAACATATATTAGCAGCAGATATACAAAAATTAGATGAAGTAGAGGGAATTGGAGAAGTAAGAGCAAGAACAATAAAACAATCTTTAAGAAGAATGCAAGAACAATTTATGTTTGATAATTTAATGCTATAATATATTGAAACAAAGGAGAAGTACAAAATGAAAAATATTTGTGATGAAAGAAAGAATAAAGGTATTACTGTAATCGCGCTAGTAATAACAATAGTAGTAATGCTAATATTAGCTACTGTTACAATAAATGTAAGCTCAGATAGTATTGAGTATTCTAGAATGCTAAAATTCGTTTCGTATATGCAAGCAATACAAAAAAAGGTTGATTTAATTTCTGAATATGAAAATTATAATGAATATGGAAATACATTAACAGATGCTCAAAAAAATCAATTAGAAGAAATTGTAGGAACAACAATAGAAAGTAGTCAATTAGAACAATATAGAGCATTTTCTAAAGATGAAATATCTGAAGATTTTGAACTAGATGATATTGATGATGAGATAGTAGTTAATTTTAAAACACGAGAAGTAATAAGCCTAATAGGAGTTAAATACGAAGGAAAAATGTATTACACACAATATGAACTTCCAGGAGGGCAAAAAATAGAAGAATATAAAGAAACCAATAGAGAAGTTACAATAGATGAAGCTACTATCGAAACTACAGTTAATGGTTTGAATGGTACAATTACAATACATAATATAAGTATTAGTAATGGAACATTATATTATGGAATAAAAAAAGATAATAATGAAGAAATTAAGTGGAAGATCATTACAAGTAAAACAAAAAAAGGCGAAAACATTACAACACCAAAAATTTCACAATCTGGACTTTATATTTTTAAATTAAAAGATAATATCACAGGTGAAAGTTATACTACAACAAATGGAATACAGCTAAGACTAACTAATGAACCTGAAATAATAACAGGAATAAACAAAGAAACTTTAAGTAAAACATACAATTATTCAAACTTGGATTCTAGCAAATGGGCATACATAACAGGAGATGATGGCAGTACTATATATGTATGGATACCAAGGTTTGCATATAAAACAGAAGATGAAGTTACTACTATAGAATTCTTAAGGGAAACAACAGATGTAACAACAAGCGGAGGATACATAGATTCTAATTGGACTTTACCAAATGTATTTACAAAAAATGACACAGAACTTACAGGAGTATGGGTTGAAGTGCCTTCATATCCTCAAACAGATTTAGATATTATAGATGTACTAAATGGTACAATATTATAAAATAAAAGGAGAATGATAAAAATGAAAAAGAAGATAATTTTAACAAGTATAGCGTTAATCATACTAATAGGAGTAATTGCATATATGGCATATGGATATTTCCAAAAACAAACTTTTAAGGCACAAAATCCAATAGTAACAATGGAAGTAGAAGATTATGGAACAATAAAAATTGAGTTATACCCAGAAATGGCACCAAATACAGTAAGAAATTTTATAAAATTAATAAATGATGGATATTATAATGGGTTAACTTTCCACAGAGTAGAAGAAGAATTAATACAAGGTGGAGATAAAGCTGGAAATGGCACAGGTACAACTGAATATACTATTGAAGGTGAATTCTCACGGAAATGGACATAAAGAAAACACATTAAAATTTGAAAGAGGAACACTAGGACTAGCAAGACAAGACTATACAATATACTATTATTATACAGGAGATGCAAGTTACTTAACTAAAGGATATAATTCAGGATGCACACAATTTTTTATAACAGCAGAAGACTGTAGCGAAAATTTTGATGGCTATTATTGTGCATTTGGAAAAGTAATTGAAGGAATGGAAATAGTAGATAAGATAAAAAGTGTAGAAACAACAACAGAAACAGATGAACAAACAGGAGAAACATCAAGTTCGAAAACACCAGTAAACCCACCAGTAATAAAAAGCATAGTGGTAGATACATTTGGAATAAAATACAATGAACCAGTAAAAATTACAAATAATTAATGCAAGGAATGAATAATTTGAAACCTGATTACAAAAATTCTCATTAATTATTTACTATAACAATTATTAAATGGAAGGAAGATAAAAGATGACAGAAAAATCAATGGAAAAAATAGTTGCATTATGCAAAAACAGAGGATACATATATCCAGGTTCTGAAATATATGGAGGACTTGCAAATGCTTGGGATTACGGTCCACTAGGAGCAGAATTAAAGAAAAACATAAAAGATATGTGGTGGCAAAAGTTTATAAAAGAATCAAAATACAATGTAGGAATAGATGCAGCAATAATTATGAATCCACAAGTATGGGTAACAACAGGACACGTAGGAGGATTTAGCGATCCACTTATAGACTGCAAAGAGTGCAAAACAAGACATAGAGCAGATAAGTTAATTGAAGAATGGGGCTTTAAAAACGGAAAAGATATAACAGGACTAGATGGTTGGACTAATGAACAATTGGTAAACTTTATAAAAGAAAATAATATACCTTGCCCAAATTGTGGAAAAAATAATTTTACAGAAATAAGAAAATTTAATTTAATGTTTAAAACTTTCATTGGAGTTACAGAAGATGCTAAATCTGAGGTATATTTAAGACCTGAAACAGCTCAAGGAATGTTTGTAAACTTTAAAAATGTACAAAGAACAACAAGAAGAAAATTACCAATGGGAATAGGACAAATGGGACGCTCTTTCAGAAATGAAATAACTCCAGGTAATTTTATATTTAGAACAAGAGAATTTGAACAAATGGAACTAGAATTTTTCTGCAAACCAGGAACAGATTTAGAATGGTATGAATACTGGAAAAATTTCTGCAAAAATTGGCTTTTGAGTATAGGAATAAAAGAAGAAAACTTAAGAATGAGGGAACATTCTAAAGAAGAACTTTGCTTTTATAGTAAAGGAACAACAGACATAGAATATTTATTCCCATTTGGATGGGGAGAATTATGGGGTATTGCTGATAGAACAGATTATGATTTATCAAGACATATGGAAGCCTCAAAAGCAGACTTAACATATTTAGACCCTGAAACAAATGAAAGATATGTACCATATTGTGTAGAACCAGCTGTTGGTGTAGATAGAATATTCCTAACAGTTATGTGCGATGCATATGATGAAGAAGAAATAGCTGAAGGAGATGTAAGAATAGTATTACATTTACATCCAAGTATAGCACCATATAAGGCTGCAATATTGCCATTATCAAAGAAATTATCTGCAAAAGCAACAGAAGTTTTTGATAAATTATCTAAAAAATATATGTGCGACTACGACGAAGCAGGAAGTATAGGAAAAAGATATAGAAGAGAAGATGAAATAGGAACACCATACTGTATTACAATAGATTTTGAAACAGAAAATGATAATTCTGTAACAATAAGAGATAGGGACACAATGGAACAAGTAAGAATAAACATAGATGAATTAGAAAATTGGCTAGACGAGAAAATAAAATAGAAAAATAGTAGTGGGCGAGCATTGCTCGTCCCAATTTTGAGAAAAATTACTAAAACAAAAGGGGAAAAATTATGCAAGTGAAATATAAAGACATAATTGTAGATGTAAAAAAAGGAACACCGGTAAATAAACTTTTAGAAAAGCAAATTGGTGAACTAGAATTAAAACCTATAGCGTGTAAATTTAATAATGAAATAAAAAGATTAGATATGCCAATTGAAGAAGATGGAACAATAGAGCTTATAGACATTACAAATAAAGATGGAAAAAGAACATATGTAAGAGGACTTATTTTTGTAGTATGTATGGCATTTAAAGAATTATACCCAGATGCAAAACTTACCATAGAATATCAATTATATCATTCAATGTTCTGTATGGTAGAAGGGGTTACAATAAATGAAGAAACACTAGAAAAGGTAAGAAAAAAAATTGACGAAATTATTAATGATAAGCTATCAATAACCAAAAAGATAATGTCTAAAAAAGAGGCAGAAGAATTTTATAGAACTGCGGATAACATTAGAGGTAAACTACAATTAGAGGTACAAACAAGAGACAGTGTTACACTATATTATTGCAAAGATTACTATAATTATTTATATGGAGTAATGCCACTTACAACAGGAGATATTTCAGCTTATGAGCTTGTACAATATGATAACGGGATTTTAATAAGATATCCTAGCAGAACAACTCCAAATAAAATACCAAAATTAAAAAATAATGAAAAACTTTACAATACCCTTAAAGAAGACAAAAAAACACATAAAATATTAGATATTTATACATTGGACAAACTTAATAGAATTATAAAAGAGGGCAGAATAAAAGATTATATATTATTAGATGAAGCCCTTCACGAAAAGAAAATAGCAAAAATTGCAGATGAGATAGCTAAAAACCCAAAAATAAAATTGGTTGCAATTGCTGGACCATCATCATCTGGAAAAACTACATTTTCAAAAAGATTAGGAATAGAACTTAAGCTAAATAGAATAAAACCAGTAACAATATCTGTAGATAATTATTTTGTAGAAAGAGAGCACAACCCGGTAGATAAAGATGGTAACTATGATTTTGAATGCATAGAAGCTATTGATACAGAGCTTTTAAATAGAGATATTGTAAAACTATTAAATGGGGAAGAAATTGATGCTCCAACATTTAATTTTAAAACTGGACATAAAGAATATTTGGGAAATAAAATGAGCCTAAAAGAAGATGAAATACTAGTAATGGAAGGGATTCATTGCCTAAACGATAATTTAACTTATTTAATTCCAAAAGAGCAGAAATTTAAAATATATATAAGTGCTTTGACAGTGCTTAATATAGACGATTATAATAGAATATCTACAACAGATACAAGATTAATTAGAAGAATTGTAAGAGACAAACAGTTTAGAGGATACAGTGCAGAGCATACTTTAAAAATGTGGCCATTAGTAAATAAAGGAGAAGCAAAAAACATATTTCCATTTCAAGAAGAAGCGGATGTAATGTTTAACTCGTCTTTAATATATGAGCTAAGTGCATTAAAAAATTATGCAATACCACAACTTAAAGAAATAGAAAAAACATCTCCACTTTATTCAGAAGCTAAAAGACTATGGACAATGCTTTCTTATTTTGAACCAATAGATTCAAGCAACATACCAAGTAACTCTCTACTAAGAGAATTTATAGGCGGAAGTATATTTGAATAAATTTTTACAATAAAAGGAGAAGAAATGGATGCTGTATTTACAAAAATAGATGAAGAATTCATATGTGAAAACTGTGGAAAAAAAGTAAATAAACTTGGATATTCCTGCAGAAACCATTGCAATTATTGCTTACACTCAAAACATGTAGATATAAACCCAGGAGATAGAAAAGAACAGTGCAAGGGAATATTAGAACCTATTGGAATAGAAATAAACAATAAAAAAGGATACGTAATAGTATTTAAATGTAAGAAATGCGGTGCAATAAGAAAAAATAAGGTTGCTGAAGATGACAATATGGACTTAATAATAAAATTAAGTGTAAACAAAAACAACATTTTATAATAAATGTGAAAATTATAAAATTTAGAAAAACAACATAAATATAAAAAAAATAACATACTAATTAAATGGTGGTAATAAATGCAAGATTTATATAATATGCTAATTACAAAACTTAGTAAAGAACAAGTTCTCCTAAATGAGCCAATGAAAAAACACACAACATTTAAAGTTCGGAGGACCAGCAGATATTTTTATAAAAGTTAAAACACAAGAAGAACTTGAATTTATATTAAAATGTGCTAAAAAAAATAAAACACCAATAACAGTGATTGGAAATGGCAGTAATGTTTTAGTAAAAGATAAAGGAATTAGAGGAATTGTGCTAAAGCTAAACTTTAATTCAATTACTAAAGAAAGTAGCACGGTTTTAAATGCAGGTGCAGGGGTTTTACTTTCAAAACTTGCAAGAGTGGCATTGGAAGAAGAACTTACAGGTATGGAACCACTTGCCGGAATTCCAGCAAGTTTAGGTGGAGCAATCTATATGAATTCAGGAGCATATGGAAAGCAAATAGAAGATATAGTAATTTCTACTACATATATTGATGAAAATTTAGAAATAAAAACAGTTGAAAATAAAGAGCTAAAATTTGGTTATAGAAAATCAATTTTTCAAAATAAAAATTGGATTATTATAAGCAGTAAAATAAACTTAAAGAAAGCAGCTAAAGAAGAAATAAAAGCAAAAATGGATGAATATTCCGAAAGTAGAAAAACAAAACAACCATTAGATAAACCAAATGCAGGAAGTACATTTAAAAGAGGTCAAAATTTTGTAACAGCACAGTTAATAGATGAATGTGGACTAAAAGGGTATAGCATTGGAGGTGCTGAGGTTTCTGAGCTACATTCAGGCTTTATAATAAATAAAAAAGATGCAACAGCAGAAGATATTTTAAAATTAATACAATATGTAAAAACAAAAGTTAAAGAAAAATTTAATGTAGATATACAAGAGGAAATTAAAATTCTAGGAGAAGATTAGAATAAATATTGGAGGCATTTATGAAAAAATTTTTGAAATTAATAATTGGAAACAAGAAAACAAAAAGATGGATTCTATTAATTGTACTAGGAATGTTATTAACATTTTATGAATTTGCACAAATAGTAGCAATGGAAAGATTAGAAATAGCAAATACAATAAAAATTGCAGTGCTATTTGTTGTAGGACTTACAGCTTTTATTTTGGGACTAGTTTTCTTACAAAGAAGAATTTTAGAATTAGCAGCAAACCCAGAAATAATGAAAGAAGAACAGCAAAACACAAATGTTAAAGGACCTAAAATTGTAGTAATTGGTGGAGGAAATGGACTAAGTGCAGTTCTAAAAGGATTAAAAAAATATACAAGTAATATTACAGCAATTGTTACAGTTTCTAAATATGGAAAAGAAGATGCAAGTTCTGCAGAAGATATTAAACTTAGTTTAGAAGCATTAGCTAAAAATTCTGAAGAAATGGGAAAACTATTAAATGCTGAAGTTACAAAAGGAAGAAGTAAAACTATTAGCTTTGGAGATATGTATGTAGAAACAGCAGAAAAAATATATGGAAATTTATCTACAAGTATTCAAAAAAGCACAGAACTTTTTGCAATAGTAGGAAAAGTATTACCAGTAACATTAGATGAAATGAAAATATGCGTAGAATTGGACAATGGAATGGTAATAGAAGATAAAGACAAAATTGCAGATATAACAGAAGATAGAGTAACAAAAATAAATAGAGTATTTATTAATCCATCTAACTGTAGAACTGCGCCAGGAATAGTAGAAGCTTTGCAAGAAGCAGATGCAATAATATTAGGACCAGGCAGTTTATATACTAATGTAATTCCTAATTTATTAATAAAAAATGTAGCAAAAGCAATTAGAGAAAGTAAAGCATTTAAAATATATATTCCAAATATAATGACTCAGCCAGGCCATACAGATGACTACGATGTTTCAGACCATATTGACGCAATTATAGAACACGCAGGAAAAAGAATTATAGAATATTGTATATGCGATAATGGAGACATTGTACCAGAATTTTTAAGAAAGTATAACAAAGAGGGAGCAAACCTAGTAGAGATTGATTCACAAAACTTAAAAGGAAAAGGAATAAAATTAATAAAAGCAGATATATCGTGTGTTGAAGGAGAGTATATTAGACACGACCCAGATGAACTTGCAAAAGCGATAATAGACCTAATTTGCACAGAATTAAAATTTAGAGATAAACAGACAGATGAGCAGTATTTATTATTACATTCAAAGCTAAAACAAGAAAAGAAAAAGAACAAAAACAAAAAACCTAGAAATAAAAAACCTAAAAAAGAAAAATTAGATAGAAAAGCAAGTAAGTTTAGAAGCAAATATAGTGAAAGAATTAAATCTATTCAAGAAAGTGAAACAACAAGAGAGCAAAATAAAAAATTATATGAAAAAGCTAAAGAAATAACGGCTAAAGAAGAAGCAAAAGAAAAAGAAAGATTTATAAAAGAAACATATCAGAGTAAAAAATAATTTATGGGGGAACAAATGAAAATCAATAAAGAAAAACTTAATATAGAAGAAAGCCTTGGAAGAGAATGGCTAATAACAAATGGTATTGGAGGATATGCAGCAGGTACGGCACTAGGAATAAATACTAGAAAATACCACGGATTATTAATTGCAGCACTTACTCCTCCGGCAAGAAGATTTTTAGTACTTTCAAAATTAGATGAAAGTATAGAAATAGAAAACAAAAAGTATGATATATATTCGAATATGTGTCATAATTACATAAGTACAGGATTCAAATATCAAGAAGAATTTGAAAAAGAATACATACCAATTTTTACATATAAAGTAGAAAATATCAAAATAAAAAAATTGATATGTTTGGAACATAGGAAAAACACAGTTTGTGTACTATATAAAATTTATAATGATGGACCAAAAGCAAAGTTTACAATTACACCAGTAATGAATTTTAGAGATTTTCATACTATGAATACAAACCACGAGTATCAAATTAAACAAGAAGAAACAAATAGAAAAGTAAGAGTAGAAATAGACCGAAATTCAAACACACCAATATATATGTATACTTCTGAAGGAGAGTATATAAAACACGATAACGATGTTTTTAGAAATATGCTTTACATAGAAGAAGAGAAAAGGGGATTCTTCCCAGAAGAGAACCTTATTGTACCAGGAAGTTTTGAAATAGAACTTGGAGAAAAAACAGAAAAAGAAGTAAGTTTTATATGTTCTTTAGAAGAGAATATTGAAGAACTTAATGTAAAAAAAGTGATTAATAAAGAAATTATAAGAATAAATGAATTGATGCACAATACTGGTATTCTGGAAGAAAAAATAGATATTGAAAAAGAAAATGCTGAGCAAAGACAAAAAAGAGAACTATTAAAATACTTCACAATAGCAATAGATAATTTTATTGTATACAGACCAAGTTTTGGCTACCACACAATTATTGCAGGTTATCCTTGGTTCTTAGACTGGGGAAGAGATTCTTTAATATCTTTTGAAGGATTATTACTATGCACTAAACAATACGATATAGCAAAAGAAGTTTTATTAACAATGGTAAGAGATATGAAATTTGGACTAGTACCAAATGGCTATTCTGGTTATGATAATAGACCTCTTTATAATAGTGCAGATAGTTCGCTATTACTTTTTGAGGAAATACATAAATATTTGGAGTACACAGGGGATTATAAATTTATAGAAGAAAAATTTTATAATAAATTAAAAGCAACAATTGAAAATTACAAAAAAGGTATAGACCTAGATGGAAACAATATATACTTAGACGAAGACTTTTTAATATCTTCAGGAACTCCAGACACACAAAATACTTGGATGGATGCAAAATATGGAAACCATTCTTTTACACCAAGAAATGGTAAAGCAGTAGAAATAAATGCACTTTGGTATAATGCACTTATGATAATGGCTGAACTTTGCATAAAGTTTGGGGATAAAAAGGAAGAAAAAGATTACTTAAAACTTGCTGAAGAATGTGAAAAATCTTTTAAAGAAAAATTTTATAATAACAAAAGAAAATGCTTATACGATGTAGTAGGCGACAGCAAAATAAGACCAAACCAATTATTTGCATTATCTTTAACATATCCAGTTATAAATCCTTCATCAGAAGAAGCTCAAAATATTATAGAAACAGTAGAAAAAAAACTACTAAATAAATATGGTATGAAAACTTTGGCAAAAGGAGAAAAAGGCTATGTAGACGTATATGAAGGAGATGCTTTTAAAAGAGATTCAAGCTATCATCAAGGAATAACTTGGGTTTGGCTACTTGGCTTATATTATAATTCTTTGAAAAATATGATAAAATATGCAAAAGATAAAAAAACTAAAATAGAATTAAGACAAAAATTAGAAGAATTTAGGACAAATATAAAACAAACCTTTGAAAAAGAAATGTTTTGTAGAGGTGCAATAGGAACAATTCCGGAAATTTATGATTCAAAAAGACCAAATTTACCAAAGGGAACCATTGCACAAGCGTGGAGTGTAGCAGAAGTATTTAGAATTATATATAATAAATAGGAGACAAAAATGACACCGGAACAATTAGAACAAGAACTAAAACAAGGAAAATTAAGAAGCATTTATCTGTTATATGGTAAAGAAGAGTATTTACTAGAAACATCTGTAAAAAAGATAAAAAAACTATTTGGAAATATGTTGCTGGGAATAAACTATATTCAAATAGATGATACAAATGTAGATAAATTAATATCAGAAATACAAACACCCAGTTTTGGATATGAAAAAAAGTTAATAATTGTAAAAAACTCTGGAACGCTATTTAAAAAGCCTAAAGGGGGAGCAAAATCAAAAAAAACTAGTAACACTATAACAGACAAAATAAGCAGTTATATTGAGGAAAATATAAATATAATAAATGAAGCTACAATACTAGTTTTCATAGAGCAAGAAATAGATACAAATAACCTTGTAAAAGTAATAGAAAAATATGGAGTAGTTTGCAATTTCGAAAAATTAAAGCCAGTACAACTGGCACAAAGACTTAAAGAAATTTGCAAAGCATATAAAGTAAAAATAGATGATAAAACTTTGCAAATATTAATAGAAACTTGTGGGACAAGTATGCAAGTTCTTATAAATGAAATAAGAAAATTAATAGAATATGCAGGAGAAAATGGCACAATAACAAAAGAAGCAATAGAACTATTGTCTATAAAAGAATTAGATAGTGTAATATTCGACTTAACAGATAATCTAGGAAAGAAAAATATAACACAAGCGCTAGAAATTTTGAATGAACTAATATATAATAAAGAGCCTATTCAGAAAATTCTAGTAACTTTATATGGTCATTTCAAAAAAATATATTTAACAAAATTAGCAATTGAATATAATAGAAATATTGCAGAAACTTTGAATCTAAAGCCAAACCAGATGTTTTTAGCTAATAAATATAAAATGCAAGAAGGGTATTTTAATAAAAAACATTTAAGAAAAATATTGCAAGAATTAATAGATTTAGATTATAATTACAAGCAAGGAAATATAGATATAAATGTAGGACTAGAAGCAATACTATGTACATATTGTGGATAGCCAAAGGATGTGGAACAATGAAAATATTAAAATTTGTAGGAATAATAATTTTAGCAATTGGAGTAACACTAATATATGATGCAAGACCAATAGCCAAAAAAAGATTTAGTTTTGGAGATCAAAACGAGGCTGCCAAGGGACTGAAAATCACAGGCTTTATTATGAGTGTAATTGGAAGTTTAATGTTCATAATTATTTAAAAAGCAACAAAAAAGCTGTAAACAATATATAAGTTTACAGCTTTTTTAAATACAATAATTATATATCTGCTACAGGCTCAATGTTTAATTCTAGTAGTTCAGGTTTTTTCATATATTTGTTAAAAGACTTAACAGCACTTGCATAATAATATCCATCGCAAATTCTTTCATCTAAAACCCAACGAATAGAAATAACTTTTTCCTCTTTAAGAGTATCGTCACCAGTATATACAATACTTTTCTTTTTTCTTCCCATTGCTAAGAAAATACCAGTTGTACCAAAATCATACAAATGGTGGTAAATTGAATCTATACCTAAAGACCCTACATTAGTAATAAATGCACTTGTATGAAAAGGACTTGCCTTAATTACAGCTTTTGGCATAAGCTCGTGCCTGTCCAAAAACATTAAAAGATTAACAATTGATTTTATTAACCAATTTGGTACAAAAGCTAAAAGTTTTGCAAGTTTATCTGTACTATTTTCAGCACTGACCTCTTTGTTTTCTGAAATTATTTTATCTAATTGTTTCTTTATTTCGAATATGTTTTCATTACCATTAAAATGCAATTTAGTACTAGTTTCTGCAGCCATTTCACTCATACCTTTTTTTACAACAAGAGAAATATCAATACCATTTCTAGCATAAGTTTTTCCGTTCATAACAAAACGATTTAAACGAGGCTTTTCAGCAATAATTCTAACTAATGCAGTGTATATAATGGACATATAAGATAAGTTTATACCTTCAGCTTCTTTACTAGAGATGTATTCATCAATAGGTGTAAGAGAAATTTCTTGAGAATAGTAAACCTGTGCATCGCTCCTTCTTTTCATAATATGTGGTATAACCATAAAAAATGGGGTAATATTTCTTAATCTTCTCCCATCAGCTCTTTTTCCAAACATAAAATTCACAACTCCTAACAATATAAAATTATATAACAGTTTTCAAAAAAAGTCAAAAAAATATATTTGTGTGAAAAATGCATTATAAATTAATAATACATTTATATATATTAAAAAATATAGAAAAATGTAGGGGCGATTTTAATCGCCCGAATAGAATATGATTACAATTATTTTTGT
>OIYS01000878.1_pt1 | contig 17730 bp, 12 predicted proteins | sample 1588271 | NCBI WGS metagenome assembly OIYS01 (sample SAMN03283286) | human gut metagenome | biome: human-associated habitat; material: feces | host: Homo sapiens | place: Peru | collected 2012
ATTACTTATAAAAGAATTGCTGGTTTACTTAAATTATCTGTTTAATTTTCAAAGATCCATTCGCTATTTACTCAAGCGACTTTTATATATTAACATCATCACTTTCATTTGTCAACATCTTTTTTTGTTTTTTACTTGTTTAATTTGTTAACTCGTGACGACGAAATTTATAATATCATATTAAGACATTTAATTTCATATTATATTCTATAATATTAAAAAATTATTTTGTATTTTCTCTTTTATTCTTCTTTTTTTTTATTTTTTCTATTATAGATACTCCAGGGAGAGTTTTCTTTTTCAAATAGATAAAATACTTGGACATCTTTAATATTAAATTGCTTTACTATAAGATATTTCTTAATTAAAACATAAAAAGCAACTAAACCTTATTGCAGATTTAGTTGCTTTTTTTAGATTAAACTACAAGTTATTTATTATATCTTTAAATACATTTCCTCTTATCTCAAAATTTTTAAACATATCAAAACTAGCACATGCTGGAGATAACGTAACTATATCTCCTTCTTTAGCTATCTCTCTACATTTATTAACTGCTTCCTCCATATTATTTACAATATATACTGGAATATTAATCCCCTTTTTTTCTCTTAAATCCTGAAAACATTTAGCTATTTTATATTTTGTAGCCCCCATTATAACTATACTCTTTATTTTTTCATATCCTTCAAATGCCAATGGCTCAAACGGTATATGTTTATCATATCCTCCAGCTATTAATATCACCGGTTTTTCAAAAGCTTTTAATCCTGCTAAAGTTCTTGTTGGACTAGATGCAATAGAATCATTATAATATCTTACACCATTAATTTCCCTTATAAATTCACATCTATGCTCCACACCACCAAATGTTTGGGCAACAAATTTCATATTTTCGATGGAAACTTCATTCCTTACTGCTAAAAACGCTGCTAAATAGTTTTCTACGTTATGCATTCCTTTTATAACTATATCATTTTTTTTACATACTTCTTGTCCATGAATATAAAGTACTCCATTTTCGTAATATCCATCTTCGTTTTTAATTTTTTTAGAACTAAATTTTTCAACTTTTCCTTTTGCTTCTTTATAAAACTCTTTCGTAATATTATTTTCATCATTTATAATTAATAGACAATTTTTATCTTGATATCTAAATACGTTCTTCTTAGCCTCTATATATTCTTCCATACCATGATGCATATCTAAATGATTCGGTGTAATATTAGTCACTACTGCAACATCTATCAAACTATCCATTGTCATCAATTGAAAACTAGATAACTCTAAAACAACTTTATCTTCTTCTTTTATTTTTTCTATTTCAGCAAATAATGGAGTTCCTATATTTCCTCCTACCCAAGTAGTATATCCTTGTTTTTCTAATAATTTTGAAATTATTGTAGTTGTTGTTGTTTTACCATCACTACCTGTGATTCCATATATTTTTCCCTTACAATATTTTGTGAATTCCTCCATTTCAGAAGTTATGTATGCACCCTCTTTTTTACATCTAACTAATGCCTCACTATCAATTCTCATGGATGGTGTTTTAAAAATCACATCATATCCTGTTAATCTATCCAAATATTTTTCTCCAAGCTCTAAGCTTATTCCTTTACCTTTGAAGTCAATAGCAACTTCACCTAATTCGGCCTCAGTTTTCATATCAAAACCTGTTATTTTAGCTCCTAGCTTGTCTAAAAAATTCATAAGAGGAATATTACTAACCCCTATTCCTACTACTGCAACTTTTTTTCCTTTAATAAAATTTTTAAACTCAGTAAAATTTTTTTTCACCTTTAATCCTCCAATAATTATTTTAATTTTAATGCACTCTCATTATACAGATAATTCTATCCATTTTTCTTCATTATATCACCCATAATAAACATATGCTACTTTATAGCTTGTTGTTAAAATATAAAACAAAAGCATAGTAAGAACCTTCTTACTATGCTTTCTACATACTTATCAACTAAAATTCTAAGCTTTTTTCTATATAAGATTTTAAATCAGATATTTTAATTCTTTCTTGTTGCATTGTATCTCTGTCTCTTATTGTTACGCAGCTATCCTCTAACGTATCAAAATCTACTGTTATACAATATGGAGTTCCAATTTCATCTTGTCTTCTATATCTTTTTCCTATACTTCCTGCTTCATCATATTCAATATTAAAATATTTGCTTAATGCACCATAAACTTCATCAGCTTTTTCTGAAAGTTTCTTTGAAAGAGGCAATACAGCAGCCTTATATGGAGCTAAAGCTGGGTGTAAATGCATAACTGTTCTTACATCTCCACCTTCTAATTCTTCCTCATCATAAGCCTCAACTAAGAATGCTAATGCAACTCTATCAGCTCCTAATGATGGTTCTATAACATATGGAATATATTTCTCATTAGTTGTTGAATCTAAATATGCCATATCTTGACCTGAATGTTCTTGATGTTTAGTTAAATCATAATCAGTTCTATCTGCTATTCCCCAAAGTTCACCCCATCCAAATGGGAATAAGTATTCTATGTCTGATGTAGCATTTGAATAGAAACTTAACTCTTCTTTTGCATGATCTCTTAATCTTATGTTTTCTTTATTCATTCCTAAATTTAATAAGAAATTCCAACAATAGCTTCTCCAATATTCAAACCATTCCATATCTGTTCCTGGTTTGCAGAAAAATTCTAATTCCATTTGTTCAAACTCTCTAGTTCTAAATGTAAAGTTTCCTGGAGTTATCTCATTTCTAAAAGATTTACCTATTTGAGCTATACCAAAAGGAACTTTCTTTCTAGTTGTTCTTTGAGTTGCTTTGAAATTTACAAATATACCTTGAGCTGTTTCTGGTCTTAAATATATTTCATTTTTAGCATCTTCAGTAACTCCTTGGAATGTTTTAAACATTAAATTAAATTTTCTTATATCTGTATAATTTAACTTTCCACATTTAGGACATACTATGTTATTGCTTTCTATATAATTTTTTAATTGTTCATTAGACCAACCATCAGCTGATGCTACTTCTGCCCCATTTGCAGTCATATGGTCTTCAACTAACTTATCTGCTCTAAACCTTGACTTACATTCTTTACAATCCATAAGTGGGTCTGAGAATCCCCCAATGTGACCTGACGCAACCCAAACTTCTTTATTCATAAGAATAGCACTATCTAATCCAACATTATATTTACTTTCTTGAACAAATTTTCTCCACCAAGCTTTTTTTACATTATTTTTAAATTCAACTCCTAAAGGACCATAATCCCATGAATTCGCAAGTCCACCATAGATATCTGAACCTGGGAATATAAATCCTCTGTTTTTACATAATGCAACTATCTTATCCATAGTCTTTTCTACTGACATTTTCTATACCTCCAATAATTTTAAATTTATTATATGAATTATTAACTTTAAAAACAAAAAAACCTAACTAAAATTAAAGGGACGAAAAATTTATTCCGCGGTTCCACCCTTCTTAGCTAAGCTCAACTTTCTAAAAAACACTCAAAAGTTCCATTCATCTTAAATCTTTAATGATTTACACCTACCATCATCTCTCTTAAAAATTTTTAAGATTACTCTTCTCTCTCATTGTGTATATTAACTTATAGTCTTTATTTTATCAAAAACATCTAATATGTCAATATATATACTTCGTTTTAATGATTTATTATTTAAATAAAATAAAAAAGGACACACAAACTTTAATGTTTAAGTGTCCTTAAAATATTAATTATTTTCTTGAGGTTTCATTGTTGGAAATAATATAACATCTTTAATTGATGATGAATCTGTTAAGAACATAATTAATCTATCTATACCTATTCCTAAACCACCTGTTGGAGGCATACCAGTTTCTAACGCACTCATAAACTCTTCATCTATAACATACGCCTCATCATCGCCTAAATCTCTTTGTTTTGCTTGTTGTTCAAATCTTTCTCTTTGAACTATAGGATCGTTAAGTTCTGAATATGCATTACACAATTCTCTACCATAAACAAAACCTTCAAATCTTTCAGTGAAATCTGCATTTCCTCTTTTCTTTTTAGTAAGAGGTGAATTTTCTGATGGATAATCTATTATAAATGTAGGTTGAATTAATTTTGATTCTCCAAACTCTTCGAATAAAGCATTTAAAACTTCACCTTTACTTACATATTGTAATTCTTTAGGGAATTCCAAATTATACTTTTTAGCTATTTCTTGAGCTTCTTCATCTGATGATATTGAATTAAAATCAACCCCTGCAAATTCTTTAACAGCATCAACCATTGTTAATCTTCTCCAAGGTGGTTTAAAGTCTATTTCTGTTCCTTCATATGTAACCTTAGTTGTTCCGTTAACCAATGTACAAACTTCTGCCACCATGTTTTCAGTAAGTTCCATCATGTCATTATAATCTGCATAAGCTTCATATAATTCTATAGATGTAAACTCTGGATTATGTCTAACTGACATTCCTTCATTTCTAAATATTCTTCCCATTTCATAAACTTTTTCAAAACCAGCAACTATACATCTCTTTAAATGTAATTCTGTTGCTATTCTTAAATACATATCTATATCTAACGTATTATGATGAGTTATAAACGGTCTCGCTGCTGCTCCTCCTGCAATAGATCCTAAAATTGGAGTATCAACTTCTATATATCCTTTGTTGTCTAAGAAATTTCTAATCCCTTTTATTATTTGAGCTCTCTTTAAGAAAGTTGTTTTTACTTCTGGATTAGTTATTATATCAACTTCTCTTTGTCTATATCTTAAATCTGGGTCTTTTAATCCATGGAATTTTTCTGGTAATGGCTTTAATGATTTACAGATTAATTGGAATGAAGTAACCTTAACAGATACTTCTCCTGTTTTTGTTTTAAAAACTGTTCCTGTTGCTGCAATCCAATCTCCAAGATCTAAGCTTTTAAATTCTTTTAAAGCTTCTTCACCAACAGCATCTATTTTTACAAATAATTGAAGTTTTCCATCCCTATCATGAATGTCAGAAAACAATACTTTTCCTTGACCTCTCTTAGACATTAATCTTCCGGCTACTTTAACTTCTTTACCTTCTAATTCTTCAAATCCTTTTACTATTTGTGCTGAAGAATGAGTCCTTTCAACCTTATACACGTCAAAAGGATCCTTTCCCGCATCTTGTAAATCCTTAAGTTTTTGTCTTCTTAATATTTCTTGTTCACTAAGTTTATCTTCTTGGTGAATATTTATATCTTCATTTGACATTTTCCATACCTCCATGATTATGTTTATTAAATTATTTTAAAATTATCTTCTGATTCCTAATACTTCAAATTTAGCTATTCCACCTGGAACATTTACTTCTACTATATCTCCAACTTTCTTACCTATAAGACCTTCTCCAACTGGTGACTCATTAGAAATTTTAAAGCTCATTGGATCAGCTTCAGCTGAACCTACTATTGTATATTCAACCTCTTCATCAAATTCATAGTCTTTAACCTTTACTATAGAACCTACTGTTACAGCATCTGTTGATATTTCTGATTCATCAACAACAACTGCATTTTTAAGCATGTTTTCTAATTGAAGTATTCTTCCCTCTGTAAAAGCTTGTTCATTTTTAGCTTCATCATACTCAGAGTTTTCACTTAAATCTCCATATCCCAAAGCAACCTTAATTTTCTCTGTTATTTCTTTTCTCTTTACGGTTTTAAGATATTCTAATTCATCTTCTAACTTTTTTATACCTTCATAGGTCATTAGATGCTTTTTTTCGCTCATAATATTTTCTTCCCTTCATAAAAAATTATCACAAATTTATCTATATATATAATATTGGACTAAATTTTAACTTAATATTATTTAATGTAAAAATTATTAAAACTCCTTAAAAAACTTGAGAACAGTTTATTCTCAAGTATTTAAAATATTATAAATCTTTACTATGATTATGTCAACTTATCTAAATACTTTTATTGTATTTTATGTTATATAATATTAAATTATCAATATTTTGAGTTAATTATAGGTATTATTTATAATTTTCTTTTAATATACTTTTATATTCACTTAATATTTTTAAAACCTTAAGAGAATCATTCTCTAAATTTATCTTATTTTTTATCTCTGTACATTTAGGTAAACCTCTTATATACCAAGCTGAATGCTTCCTCATTTCTCTTACAGCCTTATACTCTCCATTGTATTTCAAAGCCAGATTATAATGTCTTATACACATATCTACCTTTTCCCAAGAGTTAGGCATTTTAACTTCATTATTATTAAATTTATCAACAATCTGTTTAAATATCCATGGATTACCAGTACAACCTCGACCTATCATTATTCCATCACAATTACTGGTTTTTATTAAATTTAAGGCATCTTCAGCACAAAAAACATCTCCATTCCCTATAACAGGAATCTTTACAGCTTCTTTTACTTGTCTTATAATATCCCAATTTGCCTTTCCTGTATACATTTGAGCTCTTGTTCTACCGTGAATAGCTACTGCATCTGCTCCTGCACTTTCAATAATTTTAGCAAATTCTACTACATTTATACTATTTTCATCATATCCCATTCTAAACTTAACAGTTACTGGTTTTAGTGAAACTTTTTTTACCTCATTAACTATTTCATAAGCTAACTTTGGATTTTTCATAAGAGCTGATCCATCACCATTTTTCACTATTTTAGGTGCTGGGCATCCCATATTTATATCTATAATACATATATCATCATTAGTATTAAAATATTTTTCTGTTACATATGACATTATTTTAGGATCGCTACCAAACATTTGACATGCAACTGGCTTTTCTTCTTCTGCAATCCTCATTAATGTTTTTGTATTTTCACTTTCATAATATAACGCCTTAGCACTAACCATCTCCGTATACACAAGACCACAGCCCATCTCTTTACAAAGACTTCTAAAAGCAATATCTGTTACACCTGCCATGGGAGCTAAAAATACATTATTCTCTAAAGTTACATTTGAAATTTGCATTTAATGACTCCTTATTTTTCTCATAAAGTATTTGCAATCCTTCTAAAGTTAATTTTGAATCAATTACATCAATTACATTTGTTGAATTTGATATAAGTTTAGCTAAACCACCTGTTGCTATTACCAATGGTTCACTATGTCCTAAATCTTGCATCTCTTTTTTCATTGCTCTTACAATATATTCAACTTGACCTACATAACCATATATTATGCCAGCTTGCATACCTTCTACGGTATTCTTACATATTATTCTATTAGGTTTTTCAAGTTCAATTCTTGGAAGTTTAGCTGCTCTTTCAAATAAAGCTTCTGACGATATTATAATTCCAGGACATATACTTCCCCCTAAATAAGTACCATTTTTTGTTATAGCACAATAAGTTGTTGCTGTCCCAAAATCTATAATTATTAATTCTTTTTTATATTTTTCATAAGCTGCTACTGCATTTACAATCCTGTCTGCACCTGCTTCTTTTGGATTATCATATTTAATATTTAGTCCAGTTTTTATACCTGGGCCTACTATTATTGGTTCTTTATTAAAACATTTCTTAATCATATTTTCTAAAGAATGCATAACATTTGGTACGACAGAAGATATAATTATTCCCTCTATGTCTTCTGTGTTTAGATTTGCTTGGTTAAAGAGTTGCATAACCTGTATAGAATATTCATCTGATGTTTTTTTAGGATCCGTTGATATTCTCCAGCAAGCTACATATTTATTTTTACTGTAGATTCCTAATACTATGTTAGTGTTCCCCACATCAACAAGTAAAATCATATTTACACCACCTTAATATAATTAAAAGACAGCATATAAGCTGTCGAAAAACATGCTACTCCCTTTCATATAACAATATAATTTTAACAACAACTAAGCTTTTGTCAAGCAATCAAAACGATGATTGTCAATTTTTTTCAATGATAAATAAAAGCTATATTGCTCAAATATTTTATTTGAACAATATAGCTTCTTTACTGCTTATTTAATTTAATTTTAAAATAATCCAGTTATTTTTCCATTTATATCTATATCCATCTTGTTTGCAGCTGGCACTTTTGGAAGACCTGGCATAGTCATTATATTTCCTGTTTGAACAACTATAAATCCAGCTCCATTTGACACATTTATTTCTTTTACATTTATATCAAATCCATGAGGTCTCCCTAACAACATCGGATTATCTGATAATGAATATTGTGTCTTTGCCATACATATTGGTAATTTATCCATATTAAATTTTTCTATTTCACTTATTTGCTTTAAGGCTTGTGGTGCATAATTAACATTATCGGCTCCATAAATTGTTTTAGATATCTTTAATATTTTATCTTTTATAGAATCATTTATATCATATATCGGAGCAAATTTAGAATCACTTTCCTCAATAGTCTCTAAAATTTTATTTGCTAAATCAATTCCACCTAGTCCACCTTTTTCCCAAACTTCAGTATTGCTAACCTTTATCCCTAAATTTGAGCAAAAATTTTCAATAAATTTAATTTCTTCTTCTGAATCTGTTATAAATTTATTTATAGCCACAACTACCGGAATATTAAATTCTTTTATATTTTCTATTTGTTTTTCAAGATTTTTAATACCTTTTTCTAAAGCTGAAACACTTGGTATATTTAACTCATCTTTTTTAACCCCACCATGATGTTTTAAAGCCCTTACAGTAGCAACTAATACAACACACTCTGGTGCTAAATCTCCATACCTACACTTTATATTCAAAAATTTTTCTGCTCCAAGATCAGCTCCAAATCCAGCTTCTGTTATAGCAAAATCACCTAATTTCAAAGCCATCTTTGTAGCAACTATTGAATTACAACCATGAGCAATATTTGCAAAAGGTCCTCCATGTATTATTGCAGGTGTATTTTCTAATGTTTGAACTAAATTAGGTTTTATTGCATCTTTCATAAGAAGAGCCATAGCACCTTGAACTTGTAAATCTTTTGCATATACAGGTTCACCATCTAAATTATAAGCTACCAGTATATTACCCATTCTTTCTTTTAAATCAGATAGGTCTTTAGCCATGCAAAGAATAGCCATAATTTCTGATGCAACTGTTATATTAAATCCATCTTCTCTTAAAAAACCATTTATTTTTCCACCTAATCCCACAACTATATTTCTTAATGCCCTATCATTCATATCTATAACTCTTTTAAAAACAACCCTTCTAGAATCTATTCTAAGTAGATTCCCTTGATGAATATGGTTATCTATAGCTGCGCTTAATAAATTATTTGCAGATGTTATTGCATGCATATCCCCAGTAAAATGAAGATTTATATCTTCCATCGGAACTACTTGTGCATTTCCACCACCTGTCGCCCCTCCTTTCATTCCAAAAACAGGACCTAAAGAAGGCTCCCTTAAAGCTATAACTGCTTTTTTTCCTATTTTATTAAAAGCATCACCTAAACCAACTGTAACTGTTGATTTTCCCTCTCCAGCTGGCGTAGGATTAATTGCTGTTACTAATATAAGCTTTCCATCCTTTTTATTTTCATTTTTTTTCATAATATCTAAAGAAATTTTACATTTGTATTTTCCGTATTGCTCTATTTCATCTTCTAGCACTCCCAATTTTTCAGCTATCTTTACTATTGGCTCCATTTTAGCATTTTGAGCTATTTCTATATCACTTTTCATAAATATGCCCTCACTTCTTTAATATCTTCTACAAATTATAATTTAACTATCAAATTTTATATTTATATTATATTAATTTTTTTTAAAAAAATAAAGTTTTAAACGAATAAAATATATGTTTTTTTTAAAAAAGTTTTGTTATATACGAACTTTAAATTATTTTAATACTTGTATAATTCAATAAAGCAGTTAAACCAAAGGCTTAACTGCTTTATTTTATGAGTTTTGGAATATTCTTTCGAATTCTTCTCCATCAATTTTTTCTTTTTCAAGTAAAGCTTGAGCAACTGCATGAAGTTTATTAACATTTTCATTTAATATCTTTTCAGCTCTTTTATAAGCTTCATCTATAAGTGCCTTAACTTCTTCATCTATTTTAGCACTTGTTTCCTCACTTATATTGCTGCTTTTACCCATATCTCTACCTAAGAATACCTCGCCATTATCATTTCCAAATGATATAGTACCAATTTTACTACTCATACCATACTGCATAACCATACTTCTTGCAATACTGCTAGTTCTATCTATATCATTTTTAGCACCAGTGCTTATATCTCCAATTATTATTTGTTCAGCAACTCTTCCACCTAAAAGCCCTACCATATCATCTTTTAATTTCAATTTAGATATATGACTTCTATCATTTTCTGGAAGATGCATAGTATATCCTGCTGCCATTCCTCTTGGGATTATACTTATTTCATGAACTGGATCAGAATGTTCAAGCATTCTCATAGCCACCGCATGACCTGCTTCATGATAAGCCGTAATTTTTTTATCATGAGCACTCATTACTCTACTTTTCTTTTCTGGTCCTGCTATTACTCTTGTTATAGCTTCTTCTATATCATCCATATCAATTGTCATCTTATTTCTTCTAACTGCTAAAAGTGCTGCTTCATTAGTTAAATTTTCTAAATCAGCCCCTGTAAATCCAGGTGTTCTTTTAGCTAATACTTTTAATTCCACATCATCACCTAAATGTTTATTTCTAGTGTGAACTTTAAGTATAGCTTCCCTTCCTGCTACATCTGGAGCACCAACTACTATTTGTCTATCAAATCTACCTGGTCTTAAAAGTGCAGGGTCTAATATATCTGGTCTATTAGTTGCCGCAATCATGATTATTCCTTCATTAACTCCAAATCCATCCATCTCAACTAAAAGCTGATTTAAAGTTTGTTCCCTTTCATCATGACCACCACCAACTCCAGCTCCTCTTTGTCTACCAACAGCATCTATTTCGTCAATAAATACTATGCAAGGAGCATTTTTCTTAGCTTGATCAAACATATCTCTAACTCTTGATGCACCAACACCAACAAACATTTCAACAAAATCTGAACCTGATATACTAAAGAATGGTACACCAGCTTCGCCAGATATTGCTTTAGCTAACAATGTTTTACCAGTTCCTGGAGGGCCAACTAGTAATACTCCCTTCGGAATTCTAGCACCCATTTCTATATATTTTTTAGGTTGTTTTAAAAAGTCTACTATTTCTTCAAGTTCTGCTTTTTCTTCATCTGCACCAGCTACATCTTTAAAAGTAACTTTGTTGCTATTTGGTGGAGCCATTTTAGCCTTACTCTTACCAAAGTTCATTACACCTCTATTTCCTCCACCACCTTGAGATTGATTCATTATCATAAAGAAAAATACTAAAAATACTACTACCATAAGTATTGTTGGAACAACTGATATCCATGCTGATGAACTATTTGTTTGTTGAAATTGTATTACAGCAGTATTAGTACTTGAATATTGTGTTAATAATTGATTAAATGTTTCAGTAGGAACTACTACATTATATTTTGAACCATTTCTCATAGTTCCTGAAATTAAATCTTTACTTACATTTACATTAGCTGTAGCAACTTGATTGTCTCTCCAACTTTGCTCAAATTGACTGTACCCAATAGTTGAACTAACATCTCCACTATTATATAAAGTAACAGCAGCCATTATAATCATTATAAGTACAACAATCCACACAGTTAATTTGGATGTCTTTCTCATTGCATTTGCCTCCTCTCTATATCATAAAATTTTATATTTAGTGATGATTATTTTTCATATATTTCTCTTTTTAATATTCCTATGAATGGTAGATTTCTATATTTTTCACTATAATCCATGCCATATCCAACTATGAATTCATCAGGAATATCAAATCCAATATATTTCACCTTAATATCTGCTTTTCTTCTAGCTTTTTTATTTAATAGTGCTACTATTTCTATACTAGCAGCCTTTCTAACATTTAAATACTCTAAAAGATAACTTAAAGTTATTCCTGTATCTACTATATCTTCTACTATTAAAACATGTTTTTCTTCAATATCTTCATCTAAATCCTTTAGTATTTTTATAACACCAGAACTTTCTGTTGAACTGCCATAACTAGATACAGCCATAAAATCTAAAGAACAAGGTATCTTTATATGCTTTGCAAGATCTGATGTGAAAATTACAGAACCCTTTAAAATACCTACTATTAATAAATCTTTACCTTCGTAGTCTTTTGATATTTGCATTGAAATCTCTTCAACACGTTTTAATATTTCTTCTTCTGAGTAAAGAGTTTCTTCAATATCATTTGTAATACTATTCATAATCATGTCCTTTCCTATTATATCTTATTTCTAAAAATGTTTTAGTATTTTTAGTGACTTTAAATTTATCACTAGTTTTTAATCCCAAAATCCAAGCTACCTCATTATCAAATAATATTAAAGGTATGGTATCTCTTAAATCTTTAGGAACTTTAGCATCAATTAATATGTTTTTTATTTTTTGATTTCCTTTCATTCCTAATGGAATTATTTTATCTCCACTTTTTCTACCTCTTATAGTTATAGTCGAAATGTTAGAAATATCAAATACTTTTATGAAATTGTTGTTAACAAATCCATTAAAATTGTTCTTATTATATATTTTAAAAGTAAAATCACCATTTGCATAGCAAAAATCACTATTTTCTATATCTTTTTGGGAAATTTTTAATTCTTCAACACTAACATGATTATTTTCTTCTTTTGTATTATTATTTACTTTTAACTTTATATTCCCATACTCATTAATCGCTACAACATTATTAGTTATATTTATTTTCTTTCCCGAAGTTCCTTTTTGAAGACTTATTATGTCATATATGTGCTTCATTTCAAAATTATTGAATTTTAAACTAATATCAGCTAAAGCTTTTCTAATAATCCTTGTAATTACAGCATCCATTTCTTCAAAAGCCTGCTTTTTAATAATAATATAAGCTTTTTCTATAATACAATATTCACTATATTTAGATTTTATTATACTATTAATTAACTCTATATCTTTGCTACAACTATAAGCTAGTCTATTTAAGGCAAAAATAACCTCCTTGTTAAAGTTATCCTCTATATAAGGTATGGCTTTTAACCTTATTTTATTTCTTGAATAAATTTCTTCTAAATTGCTCTTATCAATATGAGGATTTAATTGTTTTATTATGCAATATTTCTCTATTTCATCTCTTGTTAAGCATAAAATAGGTCTTATGTATTTATTATCTCTAATTGTCCTAATTCCAACTAAACCATCTATACCAGTCCCTCTAATAGCTCTCATTATAATAGTTTCAGCCTGATCATTAGCATTATGCGCTATTGCTATTTTATCTATATTTAATGTCTTCATTAATTCTTCAAAAAATTCATAACGCGCATCTCTTCCTGCCATTTCAGTAGATACACCCTTATCTTTAGCTAATTTTTTAATATCTACTCGTTTAACATAACAAGGTATATTTAAATTTTTACAAAAATTTAAACAATAATTCTCATCATCTAATGCTGCATCCCCTCTTAAACAATGATTAACATGAGCTGCAAATATAGTTATATTTAAACTCTCCTTTAGTTCATTCAAAATATTTAAAAGACAAATAGAATCAGGACCTCCAGATAAAGCTACTAATATTCTATCTTTATCTTTAATCATGGAGTTTTCTTTTATAAAACCCAAAACTTTATTTTCCACTATTAAACACACTCCATTATAAATTTAACCTTATAACATTATAGCATATTAAATCTTTAGTTAGAATTATAAATTAGTTTTATAATATCTTCAAATATTAAAATTAAAAATTTTGTACACTAATAAAATTTTAATAGATAATAACTATAATTTAGTTATTATCTATTATTTTAACCTTCTGTAAAAATTTTTGACACAATCACAGTCATATCATCTTTAGCTTTTCCTTCATTAAATTCCTTAGCTTTTTTTAGTATACTTATAGCAAGATCTTTTGGCTGCTTGATATTAGTATTTTCTAAAAAATTAACAAGCCACTCAACATTAAAAGAACTATTTTCTTTATTATCTAAAATACCATCACTTATACTTATTATCAAATCCCCATTTTTAACATTTTTTTCTACTATATCTATATCTACTCTATCCAATACGCCAAAAGGTAAAGAATTAGAGTTTATGACTTCAACATCCTCTTTTCTCTTTATAAAACTCTCTACAGCTCCAACCTTCATAAATTTAACTTTTCCATTATATAAATCTATCTTCTGCATATCTAAAGTTGCAAACTTTTCTTCCTCATCAAACTTAATTCCTATTATAGAATTTATAGTATTTATAGCTATTACATCATCAAATCCAAGTTCTATAAATTTTTCCATAATCTCGATAGCCATTTTACTTTCTGTACCAGCGCCCTTTCCTGAGCCCATACCATCTGATATAGCCATTATATAACTTCCATCTTTGGTTTTGCCATTACTATAAGAATCACCTGTATATTTTTCATCAAATTTTTTATCAGCAGCCACATAAGATGTAACTTTATATTTAGTCGCTTCCTCAAAACAAGCTTCCCACCTATTAACACTTTTATTCATTTCAAAACCATTTTCACAAAGACTCATAGTTTTTCCAACTGCACTACTGACTATAGGCACTATATATTCACAAATTTCCATTTGATTAAAATTATCCAATTGTATCTTTACATTAAGCCTTCCATATTTATCGTTATAACATAATACATCATTATATACTATATATTCTTTACTTAAAGCAACTTTAACATCATTTTCTACTCCTGTTAAAATATCTAGCTCCCCTTGAAAATTATCAACAAGCTCGTTTATAGTCAAAGCCATATTATTTATATTTTTAGATAGAAGTTCTCGTCCTTCCTTCAATCTTTTTTTGAGATTTTCATTAATTCTATAAATAGACATTGTATTTTCTAAATTTTTTATCAACGTATATTTTTTTAAACACTTCTTCTCAAGTTCTAACGGAAACATATCATTTTGACAATTATCTATAAGTTCTACAAATGAATTGTAAGTTGAAGTCAATTCGTTTTTCCAACATACTAACTTTCTTTCACAATTTACACAAGTTTTTTCCGATATATCATCTATTAATACATTATATTTATTTTCTAGAGAAAACTCCTCGTCTCTTTTGTAATTTAATATATTCCCAATCATCCCTAAAATATCAGTTAAATTCCTCACCTTTATAGTGAAATCATTTGTAATCTTATCCAAACAATTTTCATTATATTTATTTACTTTTATATCTTCATTCTGTTCTAAAAATATATGCTTATATAAACTTTTAGGAATTAAAAAAAATATACCAGTTGCAATTAATACTTCTATCATTCCATATTGAGTTAGAGTTTCACAATACATATTTATAATTAAATACATTATATTAAAAGAAAAAAATGTTAATATTTTTCCTGTTTCTTTAAATATTCCAGCTACAAGACCACAAGAGCTATAAATTGCTATATACAAAGGTAAATTTCCAGAAACAAAGCCTAAAACAATTCCCATAATAGCACCAATACAAGCTCCCATATTATAACTAATTCCATATGAGATAGAAATAACAAATAGTAATGCTACTATATTTCTAAACCCAATCTGAAATAATGAAATCTCTCCAATTCCAACTATAAGCAATGCTATAAATAATCCAAAAGTTATAATTTCATTACTATTAAACATATGCCTATTATAGATATTATCTAAACATTTTATACTATATGTCGTCATAAAATATATAGGATAAATAAGACCTGAAATTATAAAAGATATTATTATATTTATAATGAAATCAGTCTTACTTATGAATACACCATATGATAAAACTGTAAAAAACACAATTAAAAAACTAAGCCTAATCTTTTGATTATCAGTTATTTTCATATTAGCAGTTTGTAAAATAATTATTAGCATCAATATTATTAAATATAGAGGAAATTCTTTCACCTTATTAAAAAGAGTTATATATCCTAAAAATATTCCTAGCGAAGCACAATAAAATGTTTTTCTATCTTTTTTCATTACAGATAAAGAATATGCTATCCCAAAAGGTGCTAAACTATTAAAACCGCCAAAGCTCATAGCTATGTTAACCCTGCTTATTAATAATCCTATAATAAAATACAAAACAAAATTTATAACAACATAACTATTGTTTTTTAATATAGAATTTTTATTGTCGCCATAATTATTAACTTTAGCTCCATATTGCATACAATTCACCTCTTCCATTAATTGTAATTATATTATACCAATATGGGATATTTTTTTATATAAATTTATGTATTTTTTTTACATTTTCGTAAGACATATTTCTCTTTTTATATATATTTTTTTATTTTTTTTTATAATAATCTACACAAAAATAAAATAAAATACTATATATCATTTTTTATTGAAAACACAAAAAACTCATCTAAAAATTTAGATGAGTTTTGGTGCCGAAGACCGGAATCGAACCGGTACGATGTGTTAGCATCGCAGGATTTTAAGTCCTGTGCGTCTGCCAGTTCCGCCACTTCGGCATATATTTAATTTAAATGGTAGCGGGAATAGGACTTGAACCTACGACCCTTCGGGTATGAACCGAATGCTCTAGCCAGCTGAGCTATCCCGCCATGATTTGGTTGCGGGGGCAGGACTTGAACCTACGACCTTCGGGTTATGAGCCCGACGAGCTGCCAACTGCTCCACCCCGCGATATTCATTTTTACTACTGTATTAGTATACTCTTCTTTTGTATATTTGTCAATACTTTCACTAAAATATGTTCCTTCTTTGTAAATTTTATGCAAATTTTCAAAAATTATTCATAAAAATTGCCAGCCTGAATTAACAGGCCAGCATTACACTTACAAGAGTTTTTCCCATTCTTCTGAGAATTCATCTTCTCTGTTTTTAATAAATCCATTTGCAATTACGACTCTTCTGGTGTCAGAATCAGCCTTGTTTATACAAACTTGAATTCTCTTAACATCAGTATTGTTTTTTCTTATAAACTCTACAAACAATCCCAATGCAGTTTTTGCAATATGACTATTTACATCATACGAAGGCAAAACATAATAACTTGTTAAAAGAACATCATCAATTAGCAAAGCTTCCAATGCTCCAAGCATCACGTCTGTCCTTTCATCTACAATTGCTAAAGCCGGTTCAAGATTCATATCTCTTTGGATATAATCATTTAACATGGTTTTGCAATCGCACTTAAGCACCAAACAAAATGGAATCATTTTATTGGCAATACACCGTCCTAGATTTTTTTCGTCCTTTTCTTTGAACTTTCTAAGAATAATGTTTGCCATAAAAAAGTCCTCCTTCAAAATAGTGTACATAAAGTATATCACATGTTTTGCAAAATTTCAAATATTAATTATTTATTGTAGGTATTCTTAAAACTTCCCCTATATAAATTAAATTTGGATTCTTTACGTCGTTTAGTTCAACAATACTTTCTATACTAACTCCGATATTCTCTAGCTATTTGTGTTAAAGTATTTCCTCTTCTTACTATATACAATCTATGACTAGTATCATGTATATTGTAGTCAGCTAGTACTGGAACTTTCAATTCTTGACCTACATAAATTAAGTTTGGATTTGCTATGCTATTTATTCTTGCCAAGTATTGATATGAAGTATTGTATTTAATTGCAATACCGCTTAACGTTTCTCCCCTGTTAACCCTGATATATTTAAATTCTTGATT
>OIYS01000881.1_pt1 | contig 17711 bp, 20 predicted proteins | sample 1588271 | NCBI WGS metagenome assembly OIYS01 (sample SAMN03283286) | human gut metagenome | biome: human-associated habitat; material: feces | host: Homo sapiens | place: Peru | collected 2012
GTAGTAGGAGCTACAAATACTAATGTGTCATTATCAAATTTATATTCATATAATAATGAAATAATTGGTAATGGTATGCATATAGGTGGAATAGTTGGAGCTTTACAAGATGGAAGCTTATTAAATAATGCTTATAGTAATGCGATTATAAAAAATGGCAGTGATAATAATTGTATTTGTACTGGCGGAGTAGTAGGCTTTTCTACGTTAAATTCTACTATTGATAACGTAATTTCAGAAGCAACAATTGAAAGTTATGGTTCAAGAATTGGCGGAATAGTAGGTCACATACAAAAAGTTGGGACAATAAAAAACAGTAAGTCTTACTCTAAAATAACAGGTGGTAGTATTTTAGGTGGAATAGTGGGTTCAGCTTCTGGTTTTAAAGCTGGAGATACATTAGAAAATATAGAATCATATTCTACAATAGAAACAACAGGAGAATTTGTAGGTGGAATAGTTGGAAGTTATAATGGTGGTAATAATTATTTTACAAATATATATTCTAAAGCAAAAATTAAAGCTTCTAATAATGTAGGTGGTATTATAGGAGGAGTTGGACATCTTGGTATTGATGATGATACAATTATTAATTGTAGTAATGTATCATCAGAATCTACAGTTAATGGTGTTATAGATACAAATAATTTATGGGGATCCATTGGTTCTAGAACTACTATTAATTAAAAATAATAAAAAAAACTAGATTTTATTTTAAATGAGTGATAAAATATAGTTGTATTTGTTTGAAAGAGTATATATGTAATACTTTTAAAGAGAGTTAGTGGTAGGTGTAAACTAATAAGTATATATATAGAAGACATCAAATATATAATAATCGCATTACTGCGTTAAAGGTATAAAGATAGATAAATCTATGAAGCAAGGTGGCACCACGATCAATTCGTCCTTGTAATTCATGGATTTTTTATATTAGGAGGAATTATGAAAAAGGTATATGTTAATGAATTAGAAAAATATTTAGATAAAAATATTTCTTTTAGTGGATTTGTAGATACTATAAGAGATAAGAAATGGGTTATGTTTGTAATACTTAGAGATTCTACTGGTAAATTACAAATGACTATTGAAAAAAGTGAAGAGAAGAATAAAGAATTATTAGAGATTATGTCTAATGTAACTGTTGATAGTACTATTAAAGTAAATGGTATATTAAAAGCAAATGATGCAGTAAAATTAGGTGGTATGGAGTTAATTCCAGAGTCTATAGAGATTACAAGTTTAGCTTTACCATTACCATTTGATTATAATAATTTAGATGGTGTTAATATTGATACTAGATTAGATTATAGATGGTTAGATTTAAGAAATGAAAAAAACATGTTAGCTCGACAAGTAGAATCTTGTTTTGTAGAATCTATGAGAGAATTTTTATATAAAGATAATTTTACAGAGATACATACTCCAAAATTAATAGGTGCAGCAAGTGAATCTGGAAGTGAAGTATTTGAAGTAAAGTATTTTGATAGAAGTGCTTATTTAGCTCAATCTCCACAATTCTATAAACAAATGGCAATGGCAGCAGGAATGTCTAAGGTATTTGAAGTAGCTCCATGTTTTAGAGCTGAAAATTCTAATACAAATAGACATGCTACAGAGTTTACTTCTTTTGATTTAGAATTTTCTTATATAGATAGTTATACTGATGTTATGGATTTTGAGGAAGATTTACTTATTGCAGGTCTTTCTAAAGTAAAAGAGGTTTATGGAGAGAGAATAAAGGAAGTATTTGGTAAGGAAGTAATAATTCCTACTAAACCATTCCCACGTTTAAAATTAAAAGATTTATATCAAGAATTAAATAAAAGGTATGGATTTGAAATACCAGAACATGATATTGGAGATATGAATGCAGAAGCAGAAAAATTAACTTATAAATTAGCTCTTGAAGCATATAATAGTGAATTTATGTTTATTACTGATTATGCAGCAACTAAAAGACCTTTTTATCATATGAGAGATGAAGAAGGTAAATTACAAGGTTATGATTTAATATGGAGAGGTACTGAAATAACATCAGGTGCCCAAAGGGAACATAGATATGATAAGCTAGTAGAAAATGCTAAAGAAAAAGGTTTAGGTAAGGATGTAGAATTTTACTTGCAATTCTTTAAATATGGATGTCCTCCACATGGTGGATTCGCACTTGGAGTAGATAGAATGACTATGTTACTTTTAGGAATGAGTATAAAAGAGGCACAATTCATATTTAGAGGACCTAATAGATTAAATCCTTAAAAGTTTGTTTATCAAACTTTTTTTTTATGTTATAATTAATATGGTGATAGTATGAGAAGGAATAAAGAAAAATTAGTTAGAACTATATTAAATAAAACTAATAGTGATACAGAAAAAAATTATGATGAATTACTTGATATGCTTATTGATGAACCTATAGCAGTCAATGTAGATAAAGAAGAAAATAGAAATATTGGAGAAAAAATAGCAGATAAACTTACACAAATTGCAGGTTCTTGGGGATTTATAATTGGTTTTTGTACTTTTTTAATTCTTTGGATGGTATTAAATACTATTGTATTTAGTGGAGTAGATGATTATCCATTTATTTTACTTAATTTAATACTATCTTGTATAGCTGCTATTCAAGCTCCAATAATTATGATGAGTCAAAATAGAGAAGCAAAAAAAGAAAGTTTAAAAAGTACAAATGATTATAAAACTAATATAAAAAGCGAATTAATATTAGAAGAATTACATGATAAAATGGATTTAATATTAAAAAAACAAAATGAAATATTAGATAAAATAAATAATGAAAAAAATTGATTTTATAAAAAAAGTGTTATATAATGTAATTAGTATGTATATACTAGAAGGGATGATTTAATGGGACTAATAAGAGCTGCTGTAAGTGCTGTAGGTAGTACATTACACGATCAATGGAAAGAGGCCATTAGATGTGAAGATTTAGATAATGACACATTAATGGTTAAAAAAACTACACCAACAGGTGTAATATCTAATGGTTCAACTATAATAGTAGGGCCTGGACAATGCGCAATAATATATGATAATGGCCGTATATTAGATGCATCTGCAGAAGAAGGGGTATTTACATTTGACTCATCTTCAACTCCATCATTATTTGCTGGACAATTTGGTGGAATGTTTAAAGAAATGTGGCAAAGATTTACTTATGATGGTGCTTCTGCTAAAGAACAAGCTGTATTTTTCTTTAATACTAAAGAAATAATAAATAATAAGTTTGGTACTTCAACACCTATTATGTATAAGGATTGGGGACATCCAATAATGAATGCTAGAACTAATTCTTATATAGGTATGAGTGTAAGAGTTAGATGTCATGGTACATATACTTTTAAAATTTGTGATCCATTTTTATTTATGAAGAGTATAGCTGGAACTTCAGAAGTTTATAAAAAACAAGAATTAGAAGAACAAATGCATTCAGAGGTAGTTGCTTCTTTTGCAAACGTTATGAATAGTCTTGGTAGTGATGAACACAAAATCGAAGTCTTAGATCTTCAAAATAAAACAGATGAAATTAAGAAGATAATGGATGAAAATGTTTTTGATCAAAATATTAGAAATAGAGGTATTCAATTAATTTCATTTGCTGTTGAACCAGTATCACTTGATGAAGAATCTCAAACTAAAATTGATAATTACGAAATTGGTGGAGATCAATATCAACAACAAGGTGTTCTTACTGGCTCTTTCGGAGAAGCTTTGAAAGGCGCTGCTAATAATGCTAATGGTGCTGCAACTGGTATGATGGGTATTGGAATGATGAATATGGCAGCAGGTAATGCTATTGGTGGTATTTCTTCAAATAAACCAGAATATATGAAACCACAAGATATTACAAAAGAAGCTGGAGTTAAATGTCCAAATTGTGGTAATACAATAACTGGTAAGTTCTGTGAGCAATGCGGAACAAAAAGACCAGAAGAGGCAAAAGAAAGATTTTGTACTAAATGTGGAGAGAAAGTAGCAGATGGTGCAAAATTCTGTATGAATTGTGGTAATGAATTATAAGAGATTAAAAAATCTCTTTTAATTTTGCTTGAACTAGTTTTTAAAACATGATATAATTAATATGCTGAAAGATTCGATAATCCTTATGAAAAACCTACTAATCGAAAATATAGGGAATCTAATTCGTAGCTGGTGTCGAAAACTTAGAGTTTACTAAGGCTCCTAAAAGTTATGATGTGATGCCCACCTGGGAGACTAGGTTTTATTCGATTCGGGATGTCGGTCTTTTGGCACTTTTTAATATGGAGGAAGTATGATTAAAGAAAAAACTCTTTTAGAAGAAACATATGTAGTATTTGATTTAGAAACAACAGGTCTTTATCCTAATTCTGGAGATACAATAATAGAAATAGGAGCTGTAAAAATAAAAAACGGAACTATAATGGATAGATATGATGAACTTATTAAACCAGATAAAATATTAAGTGAAGAAATAATAGGTATAACAGGAATAAATAATGAAATGTTAAAGGGAAAACGAAAAGAAGAAGAAGGAGTAAAATCTTTTATGGAATGGGTAGGAGATGCACCTATGGTAGCTCATAATGCTAAATTTGATATATCATTTATTGAACTTGCTTATACTAAATATAATTTTGGAGTATTTAAAAATACTGTTATAGATACATTGGGATTATCTAGGTATTTAGAATCAAAGGAAAGGTATCATAATTTAGCTACTTTAGTAAAAAGATATGAAATACCATGGGATGAAGATAAACATCATAGAGCCGATTATGATTCAGAGGGAACAGCCTTAATTTTTACAAAAATGATAAAGAAATTAATGTTAAATAATTTTAAAACATTATTAGATTTATATAAATATCCATTTATAGTAATTAGAAAATAAAAAACGACATAATTAATATGTTGTTTTTTTTATAATTATATTGGTGATAGTATGAAAGTATATTTAGATTTAGTAATGATATTAAATTTCTTTATAGATTTTATTTTATTACTTACTGTATCTATCGTATTAAAAAGAAAAGTTAATATAAAAAGAATAATATTAGGAGCTTTTTTAGGTGGAATAAGTATATTATTTTTATTTTTCAATATAAATAGTTTTCTTTTATTTATATTTAAATTAATAATAAGTATATTAATGGTAATAATAACATTTAAATATGAAAATATTAAGTATACTTTAATTAATATATTGTATTTATATATAACAAGTATAATTTTGGGAGGATTTTTATATTTATTAAATATAGAATTTTCATATAAACAAGTAGGTATTATATTTATAAATAATGGATTAAGTATAAATTTTATAATATTAATAATAATTTCACCAGTAATATTATATATTTATATTAAGCAGAATAAATTATTAAAATATACATATTCAAATTATTATGATGTAGAGCTTATTAAGAATAATAAAAGTTATAAATATATAGGATACATGGATAGTGGTAATGTACTTGTAGATAGTTTAACTAATAAAAAAGTAATATTAATAGATAAAAGAAAAATACTTTTTAATATAAAAGAGTTTAGATTAATTCCTTATATGGGAGTAAATGGTATGAATATGATTAAAGTAGTTAAAATAGATAAACTTATATTTAATAATAAAGAATATGATAATGTATTGTTAGGTATTATGGATAATATTAATTTAGATGGTGTAGATATAATATTAAATAGGAAATTATTGGAGGAATAATATGATAAGAAAAATAATAAATAGAATAAAAGATATATTAGGAAATTTTGGTATATATTTTGTAGGTAGTACTGATAAATTACCAGAACCTTTATCTAAAGAAGAAGAAATAAGATATGTAGAATTGTCACAAAATGGAGATGAATTTGCAAGAAATAAGCTTATAGAACACAATCTTAGATTAGTTGTATTTTTATCAAAAAAATATGAAAATACAGGTGTTGATTTAGAAGATTTAGTAAGTATAGGTACTATTGGTCTTATAAAAGGAGTTAATACATATAAATTAGATAAAAATATAAAGCTTGCGACTTATGCATCTAGATGCATAGATAATGAAATACTTATGTTTTTAAGAAAAAATAAAAAAAGAAGAGGAGAAATTAGCTTTGAAGATAGTTTAAGTTATGATAGTGAAGGAAATGAACTACACTTAGAAGATATTTTAGGAACAGATGATGATGTTGTAACACGTGGATTAGAAGAAGAAACGGAAAGAAAGATATTATATCAAGAATTAACAAAATTAAATAATAGGGATAAAGAAATTATGTCTATGAGATATGGGTTATTAGGTAAAAGAGAAATGACACAAAAAGAAGTTGCTGAAAATTTAGGCATTAGTCAGTCATATATATCAAGAATAGAGAAAAAAGTTATAAATAAATTAAAAATCCAGAATAGATAATTATATAATATTGTGATATAATTAAATAGGTGATAGAATGAATGATTTAGTTAATTTAGATCCAACATTTACTGAAAGTGGATTTAAAACAAAAGTAGATAACATATTTGTAATGTTACATATGTCTCTTATGACAGATAATATGAAAAGGGTAGAACACTTTTTAAGTGATAATGTATTTAATGAATTTTCAATCAGATTAAATACTTTAAATTCAAATAATGAAAGACAAATGTTTGATGAATTAAATGTAAAATCAACAGATATAATAAATGTAGAAATAACAGATGATAAATATATAATAACGGTAAGAATTATTTCTAGATATATGGATTACATTGTAAATAAAGAAAGTGGAAAATTTATTAGAGGCAATAATAGTTCTAGAATAGAAAAAGAAAATATTTTAACTTTAGAGAAGAAGAGGAACGCTAAAACACAAGGCATGGTTAGATATTGTGCGAATTGTGGGCATCCTATGGATGTAAATAGAACAGGTTATTGTGAGTATTGTCATACTACATATAATCAAGAAGACTATGATTGGGTACTTACAAATATAATAACTAGGTGATGCATGAGAATAGGTGTATTTGATTCTGGTATAGGTGGGCTTACTGTACTTAAAACTTTAATAAATAAATATCCTTGTCATGAGTATATATATTGTGGAGATACAAAAAACATACCATATGGAGAAAAGAGTATAGATGAATTAAAGCAATTGTCTTCTGATATTATTAATTTTTTAATAAATAAAAATGTTAATATAATTATAATAGCATGTGGTACTGTTAGTTCTAATATATATACTTATTTAAAGAATAAATATAATGTACCTATATATGATATAATAAGTCCAACAATAAACTATATAAATAATTGCAATTATACTAATATAGGGGTAATTGGTACAAAAAGAACTATAGAAAGTAAAGTGTTTTCTAATACAAATAAAAATATTAAAGAAGCAAGTTGTCCAAAGTTTGTACCAATTATAGAATCTAATGATATATCAAAAATAGATGATTGTTTAGATGAATATTTAAATAATTTAAAAGACTGTGATTTAATAGTACTTGGATGCACTCATTATCCTTTAATAAAAAATAATTTAAATAAATATTTTAATGATAAGGTTAAATTATTAAATATGGCAGATTGTTTACCTAAAGTAGACCTAGTAGAAACACATAAAAATATTGAATTATATTTTTCTAAGTTGGATTATATAACAAAAAATAATATAGATAAGATAATTAAATATAATTATATAGAAGAAATACAATTCAATAAATAAAAAGTCTTATAAACTTTATAGTTTTATAGGACTTTTTTTGTATTCTTTTTCTCTAAATTCTTTTTTATTTTTAATTTTTTTATTTAGCGATAATATGTTATTTATTTTTAAATCTGTATAAAGATATTTAGGATCAAACTTAGTAAGTATAGGTATATCTATACTTTTTTTAATATTATTTAAAATTTGTTTACCACTATCATTAAATCCTAATAATCTAATATAATCTAATTCCAGACTATTAAATTCTTTTTTTTCTAAAGATAATAATATAAATGTAAGCATTCTTTTAATTCTATTATAAGTATACCTTTTAGTTTTAATATTATTAATTAGTTCTTCTAATGTATTAGAAGAGTCTATATATTTTTTAATTCTATTATGGAGTGGAATATCTATTCCTTGATAAATAGTAAGGTCATCACAACTAATTATTTTGTATTTTAGATAATCAAAATAATCATCAATAAAAATAGAGCTTTTTAAATATTCATATTCTTCTTTTGGTATATAATTGTTAAAATCTTTATTATTTTTTATAAGCTCTCTAATACTTGTCGCACTTGTAATAATACCTTCTATTTCTTTTGAATTAAAATCACTATTTCTTTTTATAGTTATTGGTTCAATATTATATTTATTTTTAATTATTTCTTTAACATAACTAAGTCCTAATAAATCATTTGGAGTAGATACTGTATTCCCACATATGTGCTCCAAAGCTTTTGACATTGCTGTTGGATAATTTAAGCCTTCATTTAAATACTTTTTAACTAAATCATCATATTCTTTATTATTAAGTTGAATGTTAGCTAAATCAGTTAGTAAATTTAAATCATTAGATTCACTACCAAATACGAGTTTATCACAATTTAATTTGTTTAATATAGCAACTGCGCCTTTAGCAAACCAGTCAGCACTCTGAATAAATTTAAATGGAAGTTCAACAACTAAATCAACTCCATAAATTAGAGCAATCTCTGTTCTTTTCCATTTATCAATTAAAGCTAAATCTCCTCTTTCAGTAATCCAGCCAGACATAACTAAAACAATAGAAGCATTTGGATACATTTTTTTAATACTTTCTAAATGATATAAATGTCCAAAATGAAAAGGATTATATTCACAAATAATTCCAATAGTCATAAAATCACCAACTTTACTATAACACATTTTTATCAAAATAAATACACAAATTTTTTAAAAATATGACAAAATTTTATCATAAAGTTAATTTATAATTATTATAGAAAGGAGGAAGAATGAATATAAAGATAATAGGCTACAATTGTAGTAACGGGATAAAATTAAAGAAAAATATTTCAAAAATAAACGAATATAATATTAATCTTGAGCTATTAGAAGGAGATGAGTATTTAAATAAATATAATATAAAGAATGTGCCTGGACTTATTATAAATGAAAAAGTAGTAAGCGAAGGAAAAGTTCTTAATGATAAAGAAATAATAAGAATGATAAAAGTTTTAAGCTAAGTCTTGCATTTTTTCTAATTTAAATATATAATGGTAAAGTCAAATGAAAAACAGGTGATATTATGAATTATAATTTAATAAGATTAAATAATAATATAGATAAGTCTATACCAATAAATAAAACATATTCTTTTACTCAAGATGAGTTAAAAGGAACTGATTTACTTAAACTTGATGATGTTAAAATAAATGGAGAATTATTTAGAAATAGTTTAGGGAATATAGAACTTAATGTAGATGTGGAAGGTGTTATGGTGATACCTTGTGCAATTACTTTAAAGCCTGTAGATTATCCATTTGAAATCACAATTAGTGGAGAATTAGACGATTTAGTCCAAGAATTTGACGAAAATCAAATAAATTTTCAAAATTCTATTGATATTTTGCCAATAATATGGGAAAATATATTAATGGAAATTCCAATGCGAGTTGTAAGTGAAGAAGCAAAGGGGCAAGAAGTAAACATGTCTGGAGATGGTTGGAGCTTTACAACTGGTGAAGAAGAAAAAGTAAGTCCACTTAGTGAGCTTATGGATATGTTAGATGATAGTGAGGTGAGATAAATGGCTGTACCATTTAGAAAAGTAAGTAATACTAGAGGTAGAAAAAGAAGAACACATTATAAAATAAGTGAAAATGCAACAGTTAAATGTCCAAAATGTGGTGAGGAAGTAAGACCACATAGAGTATGCTTAGCTTGCGGAACTTATAAAGGTAAAGATATAGTAAAAAAAGAAGAAACTAAATAGTCTTCTTTTTTTGATTTATTAATAATAAATTTTATAAAAAATAAATTTAGTATTCAAAAAAATTTTAATATGTGTTATAATCTAATTAGTTGAAGCAGAAATAGTAATTATTTTAATGGTAAATAGAAATTTAGTGGTTGATGAAAACTAGGCAAGTTAAAATAATGAAGTACCTTTCAATACGGTAATGCGTTATAGTTAAGAGATAATATTAAATATTATGAAGTAGGGTGGTACCACGTGTTTCATGTCCCTATATTTATAATATTTTTTTATTTATAAATAATAGGAGGGTATATGATAAAAAGAGTTATTTTTGATTTAGATAATACTTTGATAGATTTTCCAAAAGATTATGAAATACATTTTCAGAGTGTTTTAGATAAACATAATTTAAATATTAAAGGCAAAGATTTATTTAAAGCAATTGGATCTTATGAATTAGATGAAAATACTAAATATTATGAAATAGATAAATTACTAAATACAGTAAATAAAACTCTGAATTTAAATTGTACGAAAGAATTACTAGAAGATTTTTTTCTGATGTATAATAAGTTAATAACTCCAGTATCTAGTAGTGTGATAGAAACTTTAGAATATTTGAAAGACAAATATGAACTTGTTATATTAACTAATTGGTTTACTAATTCACAAAAAGAAAGATTAAAAGAGGCTGGAATTCTTAAGTATTTTGATAAAGTTTATGGTACAGATATTATACCTATGAAACCTTATAAAGAATGTTTTAATGAAGTAATAGGAGACTTAAAGCCCAATGAGTGTGTTATGATTGGGGATAACTTAAATATAGATATAAAAGTGCCATATGAAATGGGAATGAATGTATTTCATTTAAATAAATTTGGTAATACCAAATATCCTACGATTAGAAAAATTGAAGATTTAAAGGAGGAATTATAATGGAAATAAATAAATATATAGATCATACTAATTTAAATAATACAGCAACTCTAAAGGATATAGAAAAACTTTGCAATGAGGCAATAAAATATAAGTTTGCTAGTGTGTGTGTTTATCCATATTATGTAACTCTTGTTCATAACTTACTAAAAAAATCTAATGTAGATGTTTGTACAGTAATAGGTTTTCCAAGTGGAATGAGTACAACAGATACAAAAGTTTTCGAAGCAATAAATGCTGTTGAAAATGGTGCTGATGAAATAGATATGGTAATTAATATTTCAGCACTTAAAAACAAAGATTATGATTATGTAAAAAATGAAATAGAAGAAATTAGAGATGCAATAGATGGTAAAGTGTTGAAAGTAATAATTGAAACATGTTTGCTTACAAAAGAAGAAATAATTAAGATGACTAAAATATGTAATGAAACATTTGTTAATTTTATAAAAACTAGTACAGGTTTTAGTGATTATGGTGCTAGAGTAGAGGATGTAGAACTTATTAATAAGTATAAAAACGACGTTTTAGAAATAAAAGCAAGTGGCGGAATTAGAAGCTTTGAGACAGCAAGCGATATGATAAATGCTGGGGCAACAAGATTAGGCACTAGTAGTGGTGTTAAAATTATGGAATGTGATTGTAAGCATGACCATCAAATAAAAGAGGAGAGATAATATGACATTATTTGAAGATTTAAAATGGAGGGGACTTATTAAAGATATAAGTTCACCAGATATAGAAAAAAAATTAAATGAGGAAAGTTTAACATTTTATATTGGTACAGATCCAACAGCTGATAGTATGCATATAGGACATTTTTCAAGTTTTTTAATTGCTACTAGATTGGCTCGTTATGGGCATAAACCTATATTATTGATTGGTGGTGCTACAGGATTAATTGGGGATCCTAAACCTTCAAAAGAACGACAAATGATAACTAAAGAGGCTGTAGAACACAATGTTTTAGGGTTAACTCGTCAAGCAAAAGAAATATTTGGCTTTGAAGTTGTAAACAATTATGATTGGACCAAAGACATAAATATACTAGATTTTTTAAGAGATTATGGAAAATATATTAATGTAAATTATATGTTAGATAAAGATATAATTAGTAGAAGACTTGATACAGGTATTACTTTTTGCGAGTTTGCTTATACAATTTTACAAGGAATGGATTTTGTACATTTAAATGAAACAAGGGGAGTTACACTTCAAGTAGCTGGATCTGATCAATGGGGTAATATAACTACAGGTATAGAATTAGCGCGCAAAAAAAATGATGTAGAATTATATGGTATGACAATGCCTTTAGTGTTAGATGCAAATGGTGTAAAATTTGGTAAAACAGAAGGTAATGCATTATGGTTAGATAAAAATAAAACATCTAGTTATGAATTATATCAATACTTAATTAATACGGATGATAAATGTGTTATTGATTACTTAAAAAAATTAACATTTTTAACAAAAGAAGAAATAGAACAAATAGAAGAAAGTCATAATTCTTCACCAGAAAAAAGACTTGCTCAAAAAACTCTTGCACGCGAAGTTATAACATTCTTACATGGTGAAGAAGAATTTAATCATGCTCTTAGTATGAGTGAAGCTTTATTTAGTGGAAATGTAAAGGGTTTAACATCATCTGAAATTGAATTGTGTTTTAAAGGTGTTCCTACATTTGAAATAAATGAAGAAATTCCTTTAATAGATTTATTAATTAACAATTCTATAGCTTCATCAAGAAGGGAAGCAAGGGAATTTTTAAATGGAAATGCTATAAGCATAAATGGAGATGTAGTCAATGACGAAAATATGATTATAAATAATTCTATTGCAATAGATAATAAAGTAATTGTTATAAGAAGAGGTAAGAAAAAGTATTTTTTAGGGATTATTAAGTAACCCTTTTTTTCTTTAAAATAAAAAACTTGTTGAACTTGACAAATTTAAATAATAGTGCTATCATATAGGACATTAAAAAGCAAGGGGGATTTTTATGTACGAGGAAAGAAAAGATAAATTTTCATTTAAAAGCTTTTTCTTAACAATTTTATTAGTGCTTTTATTTATATTTTTAATGTTATGGTTGTTTCCCACCAAATGGGATGTAAATAAATTACAAAGTACTTATGATTTGGAAAGATTATCAGTTTTATATGATGAAATATTTGCAAATAATGTAGGAAGAATGAAAGATGCTGCTATAGGGTATTTTACTAATGAAAGAATGCCACAAGTAGTGGGTGAATCAAAAAAATTAACTTTACAAGAAATGTATGATTTACATTTAGTGTTAAAGATGAAAGATAAAGATGGGAAGGCTTGTCATGTAACTAAATCATATGTTGAAATGACTAAGTATTCTGAAGAATATAGACTTAAAGTTAATTTAAGTTGTGGAGATGTAGAAGATTACATAATTGTATATTTAGGATGTTATAATTATTGTCCTGGTGGAATTTGTGAAAAAAGAGTACCAACTCCATCAAAGGTTACAAAAAACGAAGAACAAACTATAAATCCTGAAAATCCAGAAAGATATAGTTGTCAAGTAGTAAATGGTAACTATTATGATAGAAATGGTAATATAGTAAATAAACAAGCTTACGAGTTATCTTGTAATGGACCAACTCCAATAACTAAAAAGTATTCTTATGAATATAAATTAGTAACTGAGGATTGTGAGAATTGTAATAACTGGTCTAGTTGGCAAAAAGAAGCTGTAACAGAGACTGATACGGTTAAAGTTCAAACTAAGAATGAAAAAGAATTTACAGGAAATAAAGAAGTAAAAATTCAAACCGGAACTAAAACAGAGACTGTTGCTGTAGGAACAAAAACTGAAGAATATGTTAAAAAATATATTACAAAATTAGTATATAAAGGTAAAAAAGATGTATGGGCTGGAACTACAACTAAGAAGGTTACTGAAGAAGTTCAAGTAGGTACAGTAACTACAAAAATAGGTGTAGAATCTGGAGCAAGAGTTCCAAATAATACAGCTACTAGAATATATAAACAAATAAGTGTAGATGAAGTTGAATCTTGTTCATATTGTACAAATAATTTATTATATACTTGGGAAATTTATGAGGTAACACCAGTAATGGATGTAGTTGAAAAAGAAGTAACAGTACCAGTTTATAAATCAGTAGATGTATTTGAAGAAGAACAAGTACCAGTTTATGGATATAAAACAGTTGATGTTACTGAAGAAGTTACTAAACCAGTATATGAAGTTATTAAAGTTCCAACATATAAAGATGTAACTTATTATAGGTATAGAACTTGTACATTTGTTAAAGGTATTACAGATATTAAATGGAGTGAAAGTAAATTTGATTCTAATTTAATAGGTAAAGGATATAAATTAACAGGAAATGTCAAGGAAATATAAAAAAGTGTTTTATGCACTTTTTTTGCGCCTTTTTCGTTTGACAAAAGGTGCTGTATATGTTAAGATTATTATAGTAAATAGAGTAACATAGGAGGTGAACTATGAAAGAAACATATATATTTGATTATGTAAATGAAAATGAATTTAAAAAACTGGAAAGAGCTATTAAAAAATATAATATGCTAGCTTATAAAAAATTATATTTTGAATATTATCCAGCTTTAAAAGAAGGAAAATTTTTAGGTAAAGTTATTTCAACAAATCAATCAAATAACACTACAACTTATGAATTAAAACTACCAACTGATGCTATGTTTTCAAAAGTTCACGGTGATATTAAATTATATTATTTAGTTTATAATAATGAACGAATAGTTATGCTAGATAAATTTGAACCTATGGATATTTTAAGTGAAGGACATGCTTCTGAGCTGGTTACATATAAAGGAGTAATGGTTTCAAAAGAACATGCTGAAAAAGATATGTTTAAAATTAATTTATTAAATATGATTCAAAAATAAGGTTGATTAAACTTTATTTTTTTTTGAATAAAATTAATTAGAATTAAAAAAATTTCAAAAAAGTATTGCAACTTATAAAAATATATGATATATTAAATAAGTCGATGGATCTTTAGCTCAGTTGGTTAGAGCATCCGGCTCATAACCGGGCGGTCGTAGGTTCGAGTCCTACAAGATCCACCATTTTTTATTTGCGAGTGTGGCGAAATTGGCAGACGCACTAGACTTAGGATCTAGCGCCTTACGGCATGGGGGTTCAAGTCCCTTCACTCGCACCAGATTGATAGTTACTCGAACTTTTCGAGTTTAAGTAATAAATGCTAATTAGAAATAGTTAGTTTTTTTTATTTTAGAATTTTAAAACTAATTGATAATGCTTTAAATAATAGTTTAAATAGTATTGAAGATATAATTGAAAAATATAGTTATTTAATAGATACAACTCGCACTACTAAACAAAATAATATGAGTATTCCATTAAGGGAAATGTCTTTAGATGGTGAATGTGTGATAGATACAGATAAATTATCTAGTATGCCTGTTTTAAAATTAAAAAAATAGAAGGGTTAAATTATAAAATTTAATCCTTTTTATGTACAAAATTTATAATTTATAGTATACTTATATTGTAAATATAGGAGGTATTTATGAATGTTTTAGTTACAGGTGGTACAGGTTATATAGGTAGTCACACGTGTGTTGAATTATTAGATAATGACTATAATGTTATAATAATTGATAATTTATCAAACTCTAAAAGAAGTGTAGTAGAAAAAATTAAAGAAATAACAAATAAAGATGTTAAATTTTATGAAGGGGATTGTTGCAATAAGAGTACACTAGAAAAAATATTTGCCGAAAATGATATAGATGCAGTTATACATTTTGCAGGTTATAAAGCAGTTGGTGAATCTGTTAGAGAACCTCTTATGTATTATAGAAATAATTTAGATTCTACAATCACATTATTAGAAGTAATGAAGGAAAATAATTGCAAAAAAATTGTATTTTCATCAAGTGCGACAGTTTATGGAAAACCAGCAAGTTTACCAATTAAAGAAGATTTCCCTTTGTCAACTACTAATCCATACGGTTCTACTAAGCTTATGATAGAAGGAATATTGAAAGATTTATATAAATCAGATAATTCTTGGTCTATCGCGATTCTTAGATATTTTAATCCAATAGGAGCTCATAAATCTGGATTAATTGGTGAAAATCCTAACGATATACCAAATAATTTAATGCCTTATATTGTTAAAGTAGCTAATAAGGAATTAGAAATTTTAAGTGTGTTTGGTAATGACTATGATACACCAGATGGTACAGGGGTAAGAGATTATATACATGTAGTAGATTTAGCACGTGGTCATATTAAAGCTATTGAAAAAATAAATAATGAAACAGGTGTTGATTGTTATAATCTAGGTACTGGAAATGGTTATAGTGTACTTGATTTAGTTGAAACTTTTAAGAAAGTAAATAATATAGATGTTAAATATAAAATAGTTGATAGAAGACCTGGAGATATAGATGCGTGTTATGCAGATCCTAGTTATGCTAAAGAGAAACTTAATTGGGAAGCAAGTCTAAATATTGATGATATGTGCAGGGATGCTTATAACTTTGTAAAACATTTTAAAGGGGATAAATAATCTTCTTTTCTTCTTACAAAATATGTTATAATATACTGATGTGTGGTGACCGACATGTTGATTGGATATAAAGCTTTTAATAATAATATGGAAAATAGATATGGCATGAAATTTAAAGAGAAAAATCTTTATACAGTAAACGGTGATTTAGAATTTGGCAATAGAGGAAATGGATTTCATTTTTGTAGTAGACTAGAAGATACACTTAGATATGTGGATGGAATGAATCAAGATATTAATATAGCTAAAGTTGTATCTTATGGTAAATATTTAGAACATACTGATGAATATTATGGCTATTATGATATGTATGTTACTTCTTCAATTTTTATTGAAAAAATACTAATTAGGGAAGAAATTATAGATTATATTTTAAAATCAAATATACTTTCAATAGAAAGATTCCTAAAGGGATATAAATTAACTCCAGATGAAATATATTTTTTCAAAGATAGGTATGCAAAATATATGCAAATTATTGATATGATAAATTATTATCAAGAGGGAAAACTAGATACATATGAAAAAAAATATATAAAATGTAATAAAAAAATGAAATAGGTATTTCATTTTTTATTTATTTGTGTTATACTTTATTAGTAGTTATTTGTCTTGTTAGCTCAGTTGGTAGAGCAACTGACTCTTAATCAGTGGGTCTAGGGTTCGAGTCCCTAGCAGAGCACGAAAAGATGGTGACTAAAAGACTTTTTAGCCACCATCTTTGATTTAACCCCCAGTCACTTCGTGACAGCCCCAAAGGGGCACGGGGAAAGGATTCCCCGAACCCCTTCGGTCACCGGTCCTGTCGAAGTGGCTGACTGTAGGATTAAACATAAGGATATGGACATATTCGAGAAATACGAGAGTGACCTGCTCGATAGGCTGGTGGAGCTGAGCACGGCCAGAGGACTGCTGGACGGAATGCTGCTGAGCACACCTGACATTACGGCCAGATGGGAACCGATAGCTTTGGAATATTCCGGTGACGCTGTCAGGGAGTTCAACGGTTATCCTGAGGTAGTGTTGGCCTGGACCGCCTACATCGGAATGGCTGTGGCCTGCTGGTGGGACAGGGATTGGATCCGGTACAAAGACCAAGGATATTCATCACTGGTCGGCTCCAGAGGATTCGATGACCTGGACGAGCACGTGACCAGGGATATTCTTAAACATCCTTTGAACTCGAAGGAAGCTGCCGAGATCGCGAAGAACCTCGCTTTTTTGGCCGGGGAGGCATATTCATTTATGATGAGGCAAGG
>OIYS01000883.1_pt1 | contig 17690 bp, 14 predicted proteins | sample 1588271 | NCBI WGS metagenome assembly OIYS01 (sample SAMN03283286) | human gut metagenome | biome: human-associated habitat; material: feces | host: Homo sapiens | place: Peru | collected 2012
AGCAACGAGGGGGCATCAGTTTTCGAGCTCCCGGTCAGGAGCGGTTTACCCGCTTGCGCTCTGATACTCTCGGGGAAGGTTACAGCGAAACGGACATACGGGCCGCCCTGTCAGGCTCCCGCCAACGGCCCGGTCAGCCTCGCCAAAAAATCAGTCTGGCTATCGACATTCAATCCCGGCTCCAAGGAAAAGGCCCCGGTTATGAACGATGGGCCAAGGTGTTCAATCTCAAACAAATGGCCGCCGCCCTTGCTTATTTGCAAGACAACGGCTTGACGGATTATGAGCAGTTGGAGCAGAAGGCCACAGCGGCCACGGAGCGTTTTCACAAGCTGTCTGACCAAATCAAAAGCACCGAAGCGGCCCTCCATACCAACATGGAATTGAAGGCGGCAACGGTGCAGTATGCCAAGACCCGGCCTGTCTTTGAGAAGTACAAGGCCAGCAAATACAGTAAGAAGTTTCTTGCGGAGCATGAGGCGGATATTGAACTTTACCGGGCAGCCTGCGCCGACTTCAAAGCCATCCTCGGCGGGGCCAAGCTCCCCAAGATGGACACGCTCAAAGAGGAAGGCCGCAAGTTGGCCGAACAGAAAAAGAAGCTCTACGCCGAGTACCGCAAAGCTAAGGCGGATATGCAGGAGGTCACGACCATCAAGGCCAACATTGACTATCTGCTGGGCTACTCGGAGCCGGGCAGAAAGAAGGAACAGGAGCGTTAGGGACTGTGACGCATAAGGAGCAAAGCGACGCTGACACTTCGGGCCAACTTGGCCCGAAGCGCCGGGTTTGGGGAGGCTCCCCAACAAGCAGATTTTCACAGACGGGCCGCAAGGCCGGGCTTGTGAAAATAGCTTCTGTGGCCACAGAAGCATTGCTTGCCATTTAGCGTCACCCCGGAAAAGCCCCCTAAAAATGAGAAAAACGAAGGCCCTTTTACTTGACCTCCGTTTCTCTGGCTTTTTGTAGTCCCTCTGCTGTGGCCTCCATGACCGTCAATTCTTTTTCATCCATTGAGTTGAGCAATCTATCAATGTGCTGGCGGCAGTCGCTTTCGCTATTCTGCCTGTCAGGATAAAAGAATTGGTCTACGGAAATGTCCAGCAAGGTGACGATTTGGTAAAAGGTATTCAGACTTGGATGCTGACCCCGGTTTTCAAAATACATGATAGAGCGTGGGGTACGGTCTACAAGCTGTGCAAGATATTCCTGCGTCCAACCTTTTGCCTCTCTCTTGCGCTTGATCTCCCGGCCTAATGCGTGGAAGTCAAGCCGTCTTTCGTCTTGGTACATTCTCATATCACCCATATATTATTTTACATTTCGGGTTTGATTATGAGAACGAAACGTAATTTTATGTTTTAGTAGTATTTTATTTTATTTTCACGCCAAACGACAACATTGATAGTCCGAAAGGATGGCAGTATAATAAAAAGGATTTCATACACACTCCATATTTGGGTGGTACACTTTATCATTAAGGAGGTGTCTATATGGCAACATTACTAATTGTGGAAGATGATAAGCAGACCAATGAAGCAATTTGCGAATATCTAAAATCAGCGGGACATAAAATCGTTCCTGCTTTTGATGGCGTTGAGGCTTTGAAAATTTTTGAACAAGGAAATATTGACCTTGTGATACTTGATATTATGCTTCCCAAAATAACAGGGCTTGCCGTACTCCATGAAATACGAAAAAGAAGTATTCTTCCCGTCCTTATGCTTACGGCGATTGAAGATGAATATACACAAGTCAAGAGCTTTGACGAACAGGCGGACGACTACATTACAAAACCGTTTTCTATGGTTCTGCTTGGCAGGCGGGTTACTGCGCTCTTACGCAGAAGCGGGAAATGCGCCATATCCAATATTATGGCTTTCGGTGATGTTCAAGTTAATTTCTCCGGCTACACAGCCAGCGACCAAAACGGGAAAATAGATATTACTCCCAAAGAACTTGATTTGCTGAAACTCCTCGTAGAGCATAAAGGGCTGGTACTTACTCGCTCGCAGATATTGGACGAATTATGGGGATATGACTGCTCGATTATAGATAGGACAATCGACACCTATATTAAAAATCTGCGGAAGAAGCTGCGCCTTAACTGCATTGTTACCGTAAAAGGGATTGGCTATAAATACGAGGTAGCAGTATGAAAAAGCTGAAAATATTTCCGAAAACATTTTTATATTCTCTGGCAATTATGCTGTTGATCGTAGGCGTTGCCCATCTGATTTTATACTTGTTACTGCCACAGATGGTTATAGATTTTGTTCCCAGTGAAACAACTGGAAATGTTAGCCTCACGATTGCCGGAAGCTATGAACCAGCAGGGCTTATGAAATCGGCTATGTTACGGGCCTTGCCGCTTTCTGTAATCTGCTGTGTTTTTCTCTCCGTCTTGTGCGCCTATTTCTTTTCTAAGGGTACAACATCTTCAATCCGGCAGCTTTCAAAAGCGGTAAAGAAAATGTCTGAACTGGATAAATCAGCGCAATGCCGTATATCCTCGCAAGATGAATTAGGGGAGCTTGCCAACGACGTGAACCAGTTATATCATCGTCTGCTGTGCATGATTGAAAACTTGGAACTGGAGAAAGAAAAGACAAGCGAAAATGAGCGGGCTAAAATTGACTTCCTGCGTTCTGCGTCACATGAATTAAAAACGCCAGTAACAGCCCTTAATGCCATGCTGGAAAACATGATATTAGGTGTTGGGCGCTATCAGGATTACGATGCCTGTTTGCCAGAGTGTAAAGCCATAACAGAACGCCTTTCAGAAATGATACATGAAATTTTGGAAACATCGAAATTGAGCGTTTCTACGAAAAATGCAGTACCAATCAAAATCAATGTGTCGGAACTGCTGGCCTCTTTATGTGAGCCGTACCAACTGATAGCCACTACACATGGCGTCCAGTTTCATTTGAAAATAGACGATGCGGTTTCTGTTGAGTTGCCTATCCAAGAATTTAGCAAAGCACTTTCAAATATCCTTGGAAATGCAGTCGGTTATACTCCTAATGGGAAATGCGTATCGGTTTATCTGCGAGATCACATGATTGTGGTAGAAAATGAATGTACGCCCATTAGCAAAGAAGAATTACCGCACTTGTTTGAACCATTCTATCGCCCTGATTTTTCGAGAAGCCGGGAAACTGGCGGAAATGGCCTTGGCCTGTATATTGTTGCGACAATTTTTCGTGCGTTAAACGTGCCATATTCATTTACCCCGATGGAACAGCCGCAGGGGATGCGCTTTACAATTCAGTTACTGTAAAATAAAAAAACTTTCCGGGTAAACATTCCCCGGAGAGTTTTTTTAATTTCATCTTTGTTTCATACACCCTCCACATGACGCAGATATACTATGCCCGTATCTCGGATGCCTTAGATTACAAAAATGGAGGTAATAAAATGAATTGTCTAAAACGTGCATACTTGTACGTCACACGCAAAAAGGGGAAAAGTATTTTACTTTTTCTGATCCTGCTGGTAACTGCCACTTTCGTTTTGAGTGGGCTATGTATTGGAGATGCCACAAGACAAGCGCAGATGAACTTGCGGAAAAATCTTGGCGGGGCCTTTGATATGACTATCAACTATTCCGAAGATAATCCATACTATCGTCAAGAAGAGTCTGAAAATGATGATGGAACAAAAGATGTTCTCATGTATTCAATGAAGCAGGTATCACCAGAAATGGTAGCAAATATTCGGAATATAACAGGCGTAAAATACTGTGATGCTTCCACAGAAAATCTGTATGACGGACTCCTGCCTATCCCTGGGACTGTGCCAGTGGAAGAAGAATTTAGCCATTGTGTAACAGGCGTTGGGGTCTGGCGTTCTTCTGAACAAGAGTTTTTTACATCTGAAAAGCTGACCTTAATCGCCGGAAGGCATATTGCCGAGAATGATACGCATAGTGCAATTATCAGCGATGTATTAGCAGAGAAAAATCAGATTAAATTGGGGGATACTTTCACAATTACGGGTGGCTCAAAAAAAGAAATCTCGCTTGAAGTGATCGGGCTTTTTCATGCAAATGTAACTGAGAAATTAGGGGCCGCCGTCACAAGCTACGATAAAATTCAAAATCACATCTTTACAGATATTGCATCTGCAATCGAGGCTGAGAATAGCGCCGCAGTACAAGGCTTTGATGATGTTAAAGTCACCGTAGATGACCCGGAGAACTTGAAGCAGATTATGGAACAAGTAAAACACCTGCCGGGATATGAAGAAAATGCCTATACGATTGCCGCAGATGATGAAGCCTATCAAAGTGCGGCCGCTTCAATAAGCAGTTTGGATGCACTTGTTAAAAGTCTGCTGATTGGCATAATTGTAGTGAGCATTATCATCTTAGCCCTTATTTTGACACTATGGGGAAAGGCCAGGGTACATGAAACGGGTGTATTTCTCTCGTTAGGAATAAAAAAGGGGAATATTCTTGGACAATATATCGCAGAAGTTCTTCTGATTGCAGTATTCGCTTTTGCGGCATCGGGCATTACCAGCAATATGTTTGCTGCCACTGTTGCTGATACGCTCTTACAGCAGACTGTCCAGAGTAATAGTTTACAAGATAATGCCGAGGACGATACAACCATGCAGAGCATAGATATGAGCTCCGCACTGGAGGATGAAGAAACGATCTCTCCGAATATTCAGATTTCTCTTGGCCTGGAAGATCTGTTGCGGCTCTACTGCATCGGGTTTTTTATTATCGTTGTTTCCGTAACGGTTTCTTCGGTCAGCGTTATGCGCTTGAAACCGAGAGATATTCTAAACCGCATGAGCTGAAGAAAGGGGGAAAATCAAATGTCAACTTTGGCTTGTAAAAATGTTGCCTATGCCTATGAGAAAGGGAAAGGCATTTTGACAAACATTTCATTTAGCTTTGAAAGCGGAAAAATGTATGCGATTTTAGGCCCGTCGGGGTCTGGAAAAACAACGCTACTTTCCTTGCTTGGCGGGCTTGATACGCCAGCGAAAGGAAATATCCTCTTTGATGATACTGACATCACACAAACAGGGCTGGAAGAACATCGGAGAAACCACATATCGCTGATTTTCCAAAATTACAATCTCATTGACTATATGACGCCTATCGAGAATACAAAACTGGTGTCAAAAGTTGATGCTGTCCCCATTCTTCAAAGATTGGGACTGACGGAAGATGAATTGCGGCGTACCGTATTGAAATTGTCAGGAGGACAGCAACAGCGTGTAGCGATTGCCCGCTCATTGGCTTCGGATGCGCCGGTTATTCTGGCAGATGAGCCGACGGGCAATCTGGATGAAGCCACGGCTGCCGAGATTACGGAAATTCTAAAAGAGAGCGCACAGGAATACGGCAAATGCGTAATTATCGTGACACACTCTAATGCGGTGGCAAAAGCCGCTGACTGTGTTTTAGAAATCAAAGGCGGAACTTTGAAAGTGAGGAATTGAGATGAAGAAAGGTGTACTAATTCTTGTGGGGGCGTTGCTTTGTGCATTTATTCTTAATGGTTGCACTTCCCGTAAAGATCAGGGGACGAATACAGGAGATAATTCCAGCGGCGTTATTTATGACTACGAAATCCCGGACGATGTAGACATTGATATTGATGTAGACGATGCTCCGACTGAATAAATTGTGGTAGTTTCATATCCGTTCCATATTGCTTCCATATACATACTATCCAGCGGCATTACCATGGGCGTAGTGCCGCCGGATTTTTATATTTTAGTAAACACGGCGGCCCATAGGAGGGTATCGCCGTGTCCATTTTACTTTTCCATAACTCCCATGACCTTCACCAGTTAAAAAAAGCGTAGCTCCACCTCCGGGCTATTCTAACCATGAAGGTACAATATATCAGTACCATTCAGATAATACATTTTCATGCGCCCGAGCGGCTTCATGCCGCCCGGGCGTTTTTGCGTCTATATGGAGCCTCGGGCCAAGTTGGCCCGAAGTCCAGCCCCGGTGCCGCTCTCCGCCGCCTTCGTTTCGGTCACTCGTCAACCAACAACCGAAACGGAGGTCAATATGGCTATTATCAATTTGCGGGACTATTACCCATTCTATACATCGGATTGCTTCATGGAAGTATCGGAAGAAGTTGCAGAAATGTTCAAAGAGTTTGATCGTAAAGAGGCTGCCTACCGGCTGCGTACATACCGCCACAAAGCCTACTATTCCCTTGATCGGGATGACGGGCTGGAGCATGAGGCTGTCTTTGTCGCTTTATCTCCCCATGAACTGTATGAGCGGAAAGTGACCATGCAGGAGCTTCATGCGGCGATTGCCAGTCTGCCGGACAAACAGGCAAAACGGATTTACGCTCATTTCATTCTCGGCATGACCAAACAGGACATTGCCCGGGCAGAGGGCGTCCATGAAAAAGTAGTTCGTGTCGCAATCGAGCGAGGTCTGCGGCGCTTAGAAAAAATTTTGAAAAATTCTTTGTAAGGCGTACCGATTTAGGCCGGAAAATGAAATGGCTTATGAGAGGCAAAACACTTCGGGTCACAATGGCCCGAGGTTCAGACAAGCCTCATGCAGATTGAAAATTGAATAAAAAGACACCCGGATACGAAGGGGAACGCGCTGTGTGACAGACCCGCCATGACCTCGGATTTCAGAGAATACAGTCTTTGTAAAACTGAGCGAGCGAACAGGTCCATGCCATAGGTGGGGCAAGGCTGGCTCCACCGGAACAGGCGCAGAACCCGGATACTTGCGTTTAGTCACAGTCCGAGCGTTGAAGCGGCCTTGCAAGCCGTGAGCCGTCGCAGGCAATGAGAACGCCTTGCCATCAGAATGGGGAGAGTTGAAATACTATGGGGCATGAAGCCTATGTCCGTCCGGTGTGTCTGAAATGAAGTGAAAACCTATGGGGAGCCCCCGGCAATGCTGTCTGATGATAGGCCAACCGATCCGGCGTGGCTCCCCATCTTTTCAAAAAAGGAGCACTTTATGGGAAATGCGTTTGGAATGATCCCCGGCTTGGAACCGGACGAATGGAGCAATGACGCCTGCCGTGGTTATGTCATTATGGCAATGGAGGACTGCGGATTTTCAAAGAAGGATATACGGCGTGTTGTGGGGCAGCTTTATGAAGTATTTGACCTCAACAGCGTGGAGGACGCCAAAGAAAAGTACCATTCCAGTCCTTACTGACCTCGGGCCACATCGACCCGAAGTGGAGAAAGCTCAAAGGGCGGCACCTGCTGGGTGCCGTCTTTTGACATTTCCCCACGGGACAAGTGGGAAAGGCTGGCATATACACGCACTTTCGCAAAGGAGGTTTTCAATGACGCAAGCTGTCACTTATGAACGAGAAACAAAGTCTGTCGCATTTCAAGGGAAGATCATTGTGCTGGAAAGCCTCACGCCGGTACTTCCCCCGAAGGAGAAAGCACAGCGCAAAAAAGAAATTGAGCGTTGTCTTTATGAGGTGTTCAGCAAATATGGGGACAGATTTCCCTAATCATTCGCAACATTGTTGTCCGGGGCTGCTGATGGTATAATATAGTTGTAAGGTTGGTAGCTCCATTCCAACAAGGAAAGGAGCCCAATATGGAATTTATCAGAGAAGATTGTATTTACGCAAGACAGTCAGTAGACCGCAAGGACAGTATCAGCATTGAAAGTCAGATCGACTTTTGCAAGTATGAATTGAAAGGTGGGAGCTGCCGGGTATTCAAGGACAAAGGCTATTCCGGTAAAAATACGGATAGGCCGGAGTTTCAAAAGCTGTTGGGCGAGATCCGCAAGGGAAAGGTCAGGCGGGTCATCGTGTATAAACTGGACCGTATAAGCCGCTCTATTCTGGACTTTGCAACGATGATGGAGCTGTTTCAAGAGTACGATGTGGAGTTTGTATCCTCCACGGAAAAGTTTGATACTTCGACCCCGATGGGCCGGGCCATGCTGAATATCTGCATTGTATTCGCCCAGCTTGAACGTGAGACAATTCAGAAGCGTGTCACAGACGCCTACTATTCCCGGTGCCTGAAAGGCTTCCACATGAGCGGGCAGGCACCATACGGTTATCAGTTAGAGCCTACTGTGGTAGAGGGTATCCGCACAAAGAAAATGGTTGCCGACCCCGTAGCCGCCGACCATGTTCGGCTGATGTTTGAAATGTACGCTGAACCGGAAACCTCCTTCGGAGATATTACCCGATACTTCGAGGAACATGACATAAAAATTTATGGCAAATCCATGTTCCGTACATTTCTTTCCCAGCTTTTAAGAAACCCCGTTTACGCACAGGCCGATTTGGAGCTGTACGAATTTTTCAAGAGCCAGGGCGCAGCGATTGTCAATGACGCTTCCGACTTTGCCGGAACAAACGGCTGCTATCTCTATCAGGGCCGGGATGTGCAGGAAAGAAAAAACAAGCACCTGAAAGATCAGATACTTGTTCTGGCTCCCAGCGAGGGGCTGGTATCGTCTGATACATGGCTGCGCTGCCGGAAGAAGCTCATGGCAAACAAGACGTTCCAAGGCGGGCGCAAGGCAAAGAACACATGGCTTGCCGGAAAGGTCAAGTGTGGCCGCTGCGGATACGCGCTTATGAGCGTCGGCAATCCGACAGGCGTTCAGTATCTCCGCTGCTCCAAGCGGGCCGACAGCAAAAGCTGTGACGGCTGCGGGACGCTCCGTACACGGGAATTTGAAAGGTTCCTGTACGGCGAAATGGTCAAGAAGCTGTCCGAGTTCCAGACGCTGACGGCAAAGCGGGAAACGGTCAATCCCAAATTGACCGCGCTGAACATGGAGCTTGCCCGCGTGGAGGACGAGATTGAAAAGCTGCTGAATACTCTGACCGGGGCTAATGCGGTGCTGCTGTCCTATGCCAACAGCAAAATCGAGGAGCTGGACACACGCCGCCAAGCCCTGACAAAAGAGATCGCGGCGCTGTCGGCGGAAACCATGTCCCCGGAGCAGATCGAGCGGTTGTCGGTCTACCTCAACCAATGGGAAGAAATTGACTTCGAGGACAGGCGGCAGGTTGCCGACGGCCTGATCTCACAGATCCGCGCAACCGACGAACACGTTTCGATTGAGTGGAAAATTTGACTTTTACTTATCCATCGCACACGACAAAGGGCTGTGTGCCCTTGTCAAGCGATGTAATCCAGACCGCCAATAGGGCGGTCTGGATTATTGCTTATCTTAATGAGATTACGGCTAAGCCGGAGGTTTGATTTGGCCCTATAAGGGCCTGTTACTGGCAAACCCCTCAAGGGGCACTGAATTTTATTTCGCTTGCATTTTCTGCCCTACAGCCCGTAAACGGGCGATTTATATCCTACTTGTGGCTAATTCTTTTATCAAGACTTCTACATGTAGCTCGCTTCGCTCGATGCTTAAAGCTAAAGCTTTTACGGGGTGCCTCCACCGGCAGAGCCGGTGGTTTCCGTATCCAAAAAAAGCGCCGGTTCGATGGTTCTACGAAACCAACAAACCGACGCCCCAAACTTTGTGAAACTTTTTTATGAAAAAAGCCCTCTTTTGCGAGGAAAATCCTCGTACAAAAGGGGGCTGTAACCAATAATTCCGCCAGAAAGCAGAAAAAGAGGGGTTCAAATCACGTTGAACGCCTCTCAGACGGCTCTGACATCCATGCTCAAAACCGGTAAAATCGGGGGTGTGGAAAACCCCGGAAAAGCTTGATGTCATGCGGTTTTCACCGCATGACATCTAAACTTGTTTGTTACTTGTGATTGCCCACAGCTTTTGTTGTTAGCTTTGCCTACCACATAGGATTCCTATTCTTTCCATAATTCATCTTCGTCTAATAGAATTCCATACAAAACCTTCTTTTCTACTTCACTTGCAGTTTTCTGCTTCACTCGACTCTTAATTTGAGGAATTAGTATATTTTTGTGGGCAACAAAATACTTTCTAAATTGCACATGACCAGCAAAATTGCACCACATATAATTTGAAAAATCGACCTGAGTATAGTCAAAATTTTCGGGGTCCAATAAAAACTGCAAGTGGGGTCTTTGAGAAGCCAACTCGTTCAACATACTAATGTCAGTCATTACACCGCTTATGTACAGCAAATAGACGCATTCAAGCTTTGTTTCAATCGGATCAGGAATCGTTCGCATACCTGGAATTTGTCGCTTCTCTATTTCTAATATTTCCCGCAGAAACGCTTGACTCTCTTCACATGACACCGTAAGCCACTCAGAAAAGACAAAATCATATATGGCACTCGTGGAGAGGAACTCAAAATTTGCAGATAAAAATTCCTGGTATTTCTTTTTTACGTTATCATTCTTTATATGGCGATAGAATAAGCGAAGTAATATTTCTTTCTTTGAAAGCGTTGTTGCTGCATCTACTATTTCTTGTGCAAAAAACGAAACATCCTCAGGCATTATCGCCTCAAACAGTTGCTGAATACTCCAAAAATCAATATTTAACACATAATTAAAAAAATCATTGCTTTCTATAATACCACGAATAACCTCGACATTGCGAGACAATGTCAGTAAAAGACAGAGTGCTGAAAGACTCCGTATTGCTACTCTGTGATCAGGCCAATGAAGCGAGAAAAAGCTTGACACGATTATCTTGTCAGCTAATAGGGATTCAACGGCTTCTTTAAGAGAGCGCTTATTGGTTTCATCCAATTCAACCAAGTTAAGAAGTACCATTAAATTTGATAGAGTCGAAAGTGCTGACTGTCTAAAACCATATGTTTGTGCTGTAATTAGAGAGTTAGAAAGATTAGAAAAGCATTCTACAAGAAAATCAACCTCTTGCTTTTCCATGCTTAGTTTGCTAATACTATATGTTTTTATGAGGGTATCCAGGTCTTTTGGAGAGATAAATTTGGTAATAACATCAATATCAACCCGCTGGATGGTGTATTTTTTGTTTAAAAATGTCATTCCCCAAAAATGGTGGGATTTTTCGGCTACATCACTGTTTGCACATATGACACCCTCAATATAAGGTCTAAAGAATTCTGACAAATCCTTAAGGCCATGATAAAAGATGTAATTATTATAATAAAACAAGTACTCCGAAATCACTTGCCGTCTAATTTCGATAAGCTTACTATGTGACATATGTCCAAGTCGAGCAGTTCCTCTATTGCACACATCATCTTTTAATTTTTCGAGTGCTATCTGCATTTTTTCCATCTTTTTTGCGTTTCCATTATACATATCGAGATAATCACTGTACATATCTCGTTCTTTGGACAACGCCATATTCCCAATAAAACGCTTGACTTTGCTTGAATCAAACCCCCTCGTTCTCAGGCATTCTATTACGGCTGAATTGTGGAGATATGCGACCCTCTGATCTGTATGGAGACATGAAACATCAACACTATAGCCGCCTTCATCGGCAAAACTATAGCCTTCGATGATACTTTGATAAAAATGTTGCTTGAGCGGAAAGGTGGTTTCTGCGCCACTCTCTATTAAAGCTTTAATGTCACTATACCTATTTGACAAGTATAGTGTATATAACTCGTCCTTTAGCATGACACTTTCTGTAATTTCGCCAACGTCAAAGCGATTATCCGATTCGCTATTGGAATGTGCTATTGCTGTAATTCCGGAATTAATTAGTATTTGTCTAAGACTTCTTGCCTCTGATGACTCTCTCTTCAAAAGCGTTATTAAACGGCGAAAGTCTTTTTCCTCATATAGTTGTAGTTCGTAGTCTTCAATTTCATACTTACTTACATACAGGAGTTTCATGAGATGCTCTCGATTTACAAACGTGTACTGCGCCATAAATCTGACATTCTCTTCAATTGCTTCTATGCCTTTGTCTAGTGTTGGATCTGCTATTATTCGTAAAAAACTATACAGCCGCCGCCCCTTTCCATCTTTTAAAGATTTCGGAATGCATTGAATTGGTTGAAGCTTATTAATGTTTATTACCTCAATATTATTACAACTGAAGTATGTCTCTTCTACTGCGTCAACCTGCTCTTGATCCAAAACAATATATCCAACTCTCCAGTTTTTATGTAGTACTCCATTTTGAGAGCGCATATAATTTAACCAGCTAATAATTAGTTTTATATTATAATCATTTAAAGAGTATCCAAGGAATAAAACAACATGATCCGTCAAAAGAGACTTTATAAAGAGTTCCAGTAATATATGTTTTTGAGAATAGTCCAAATAGTCTTGTTCTTTTAAAACAATACTTTCCTGTGCAAGAACGTCTCCGTGCATCTTAATAATATATTTGCTTTTTTGCGCGCTTAATAAGTCCTTATCGGTGATAACGACCTGATACTGCTCACGGAAAATATTTTGGGACGATTCCAGTAGATCATCGTAGTTTGTTGTAATAATATGTGCAGGATTTATGTCAAAAATTGCAGAGGATAGCGGAGCATCTACCTCCACCTTAGAAAAAGTTTCCTTCAGAATTCTATTATACAGTTCTTGATCTGCATTATAAACATACTGTGGGATCTTCAAGAGTTCATCCGTAGAATACTCACTCTTCAATGTGCAGTTTTCTTCACAGGCCTCGCTCTTACACCTACAAGACTTGCACTTCGAATAGTCGATTGCTTTAGCCATTTTTTGAATTAGTTCATTCCAACTTGGCATTCCCTCAACATTGCGTGAGACACCCGCTCCAACAAAAATAACTAATTTTCCCAGTTCAGCCTTTTCTCTAAACAAGTTAATATACCTAAGCAACTCTTGATCGCTCATCCGAATCTCTCCTTGCTATCATATCGCTGTGAACACACAACTTTTCCTAATAAAGTGTATAGGTATTACCTGATTCTCTTTTGAATATCCTCCACAGATGGCAGCTGACGTTCTAATTCTTTCGGTAGATTACTGGTAATCTGATAGGCGCTAACGCCGATAGGCTTGCTCATGTCCTTAAGGGAATACTCCGCCACAAGGTCATTCTTACTCTTGCAGAGCAACAGTCCAATAGAGGGATTGTCCTGCTCTTTCTTCAGGATGCCGTCCACCGCTGAGAGGTAGAAATTTAGTTGTCCGGCGTATTCCGGTTTGAACTCACCGGTTTTCAGCTCAATCACCACATAGCAGCGGAGATTGAGATTGTAAAACAGCAGGTCGATATAGAAATCATCGCCGCCCACATTCAGGTGATATTGATTGCCGAGAAAGGCAAAGCCTGTCCCTAGCTCCAGCAGAAGTTTTGTCACGTCCTTGACCAGCGCCTGTTCAATGTCGCGCTCCACCATGTCCGCTTTGAATGGGATGAAGTCAAAGATGTACGGGTCTTTCATGGTCTGAGCTGCAAGCTCGCTCTGCGGGGAGGGCAATCGCTTTTCAAAGTTGGATACTTTTTCCGCCAGTACCTGCCGCTGATACAGGCCGCTTTCGATTTGATGAACCAGCACGTTGCGAGACCACCCGTTCTCGGCACTTCTCTCTGCATACCATAGGCGTTCCTCGAGACTGGAAAGCTTGTCCAGCAGCACAACATTGTGTCCCCACGGAATTTGTGCAACAGGCTGTTGCACAAATTCGTCGTCAGGATACGCCGCTGCAAATTTCGCCATGTACTTCAAGTTTCTCGCCGAGTAGCCGGTGGCGTCCGGAAAGGAAAGCTTGATGTCGGCGGCAAGGTTCTCCACGAATTTGCTGCCCCACGTCTTGTGAGCGTTGATGACCTCGCCGATGGAGTGATAAAGAACCAACAGTTCCCGATTGACGCTGACCACCGCACGGTACTGCGCTGTGCGGATCTCCTGTTTGATTGACTCGACGATATGCAGATATTCGTTGGAATTCATCAACATGGTATTTTCCTCCCGCCACATATGATCTCCACCACGTGGCTTATTTCAGTATACCAGATATTTTTTCTTCCGTCGAGAGAAGAAATCCGTCATTCCACAACTATATGTGCCTTGCAGCTAATGGTATCAACCCAATGTTCAGTTTTGCAATGAGGTGCGCCTTCACAGGACATTGAGAAACAAGACTTCACAAGCCTTTGCGGTCGCTTATCACGAGAATTTATGAGAAAACTGTGTTCAAATAACGGCCTTGCATAAAATAATCATTCTGTTTTTGAGAGTTTTACTGTGTATGCTTCTAAGCAGCAAAAAGAAAAAGCCCTGATAAATCAAGGCTTTGCAGATAAGAAGAACTCCGCTTTTCGACAAAAATGTTTGAAAACGGAGTTCATTCATCCCAGCGGCCTCACCGCCCTCACGGGCTATAGCCAAATTCTCCGAAAATGTCTCCGGAGATTTCTGCTTGGATATCTCCGTGGTAGTCGCCTCTGCCAGCATATTCAGCACCAGCTCCAGTGTGGTCATGTTGTCGCGGAGGTTTTCTTTCTTCAGACCTTTGAGGTTCTTGTACTGCCGCGTGGACATTCCCGACCATGCACGGGATATCTCGTCGGTAAGTATTGCGTACTCCACACCCTTCTGTATACCACGGGCATCCCACTCGTCCGTCAGCTCCTTGCGGACTTGGATGGCTTGCAACCGCTGGTTGATCCATTCACGAGTATAGCCTTTCTTGAGGTATGTTTCCAGGGCTCGTTCAATGGTCAATTCCGGATCAATGGTTTCCTCGATACGTTCACGGCCTACCTGTGCCAGCCACAGCTTGAATGGCTCAGCTTTAGAGGAAGGAATGGACTGGATGATGCGGAGAAGCTGTTCGGTGTCGGCTACATCGGTCAGACGCTTTTTGCCATCTGAGGCGGTCATTTTCAACTGGTTACAAGATGTAACCGTTTCATTACCTTCGTCTTTAAGACGCTTCTTGGTGACTTTCCAGTAATTGCGTGCCGCTTGATAATCAGGCTGCTCAGTCAGCACAGAAACTACGTCAACAACGGAAAAGTACCATTCTTCTCGTTCTTCGTCCCACGCGGTACGAATACGCTTGTCTTCGAATAGTTGAATCTTATCGTTTTGTGGCATTGTTTGGTCTCCTCTGTCAAACATACTTCTCTGTATCTGCATATAGCTCACCTCGCGAGCAGCAGTGATTACGTTTTAACTCCGCTGGAATCGAGGAATATCGTGGTTTTTCTTGAAAATAGTTTGTCCTCCAATAACAGAATGCTATCCATTACCCATTCTCCCTCTTTTATTTACAAGCTAGCTGCGGATTATGTATACACAAAATGCCGCTGTTAATTCCCCTTTTCATAATGCATAATTCGTTCATATTCCTCATATGGTATTTCAATAACGCACGTTTTCTCACCTGATATTGAAGCGGGGTTATCTCTTAAATATTCGAAGAAACGTCTCTTCCCATAATTAATAGCTGAACAATTACGGTAAAACTCATAGTCAATGATTCCCAGAAACGCATCATCATAATATGTCCTATGCATCTTAGAATCATCAGAGTAAAGCAAAGTTAAGAAGTCTTTTTTTGCCTCTATATCTTTTCGCCATGGACTACGCATCATATCAATTAAGTCCAATGATGCATCCATAAATTTCAAGAATGCAGACGATATGTTTTTCACCAGTCGCTCGTCAGAAAACGTCCTTTCCAAATCGGTTAGGTCATCTTCTACATCGCACAATTTCGAAAAAATTTCTTGCACATCATCCTTTGAAATATTAATTATGTCCGCTTTGTAATTATTTAAGTAAAATAGTATTCTTTGAATACATCTGCAAATTTTGTCTTTGTCCCGTGGAGATATTTTTTTGATATCTATATTTTCGATCTTTTTCCTTGCCAGTTGCCAGGTATCATCTTTAATATAATATGGCCAAAAAATAACTCCATTGAACTCGTCATCCGCGGTAACAGTTGAAAATGCCTCTTTAAAGAATTGCGAAAAGCGATTCATCATGCTTACATATACGCTGTGTTGATACACGAGTGCCTTATTGCTTTTTTCAAAACCAACAGTCAAAGAGATAGCAGCAGCAATAATTACGGATGTGAAGAAGTCCGCTTTATACTCCCACAATAAATGTACTATCGAATTCTCAAAGTTAAGTCTTTCTCCCAGACAAAACGAAATCATGAGAAAAGCACCCCAAGCTGGGATGAGTATCAATGTGTATTTGGTATATTCGGCGGCCTTTTTTATACGCCGCCCCTGCCTCTTCATCCACAAAACGGCAATGATCTTTTGTGCTTTTAGGTATGTTTTAAGGCTACATAAAGCTGTTTTCGTCCCATCTCCAGGATAACACAATTTTCGCTTCTTCATAATAACCTCACGAATATATAATAATATTATAATATCACAACTCACCTCTTGATACAACGCCTTATTCAACCTCGATTACAAAGGTCTCTGAGTCCCGCCGGACCTCAGAGGCCTTTATAATTCGTCCCTATAGGAGCACATATTTACAATCTTTCAATCTTCTCGATCCCGCTTTTCAGCCGTACCAGGATTTCTTCCTTAGAGAGTATCCTGACCGACGCCACAAGATCACGAATATTGCGTTCGTTCCATTCCGTGATAGCAGTACCGGCCTGTCCCATTATATCGGCGGCCTCCTCCATATGGCTAGTCAGTTCCGCATCTTCCATCTGCTGTCGCTCCAGTTCGGCGCGTTTGGCCTTCAGCTCTGCTTGCTGGGCAAGGATCGTCTTGAAACGTTCGATGTAGTCAGCACTATTGCCGGAGGCTACCGTGCTGAAGGCGGCGTCAAATTCTTGTGCCAGCGTTTCCAACTGGTGGTCGATATCCGCGATGGTAAGTTCTCCGCTTCGGTTGGGATGTATCACCACCTGTAGATTTTCCGTGACCTGTCGCACCAGTGCGGGTTTCTCAGACATTATGCTGTTGATTGCCCGCAGGATAGCCTGCTGGAGCTGCTGCTCATCCACAGAGGGCGAATCGTGGCAATACTTCTTGCCGTAATCAAATCGGCTGATGCAGCGCCAGACGATGTGCTTCTTTCCCCTGTTGACCCATGTGCAGCGGCGGTACAGTGTGCCGCACTCGCCGCAGATGAGCCGATCTGACAGGGCGTATTTCGGTGTATAACAGCTTCTGCCGCTGGGGGTACTTTTCTGCGTATTTCCCTTCAGCGCGTTGCGCCGCGCCAGCTCTGTCTGAACCGCGTTATATGTTTTGCGGTCTATAATGGCTTCGTGATGATCCGGCACCAGATACATGGTGCGCTGTCCTGTGTTGCGGATGGTTTTGTGACTGATACAATCCTGCTGGAAGGTTTTCTGCATCAGGACGTCACCGGCGTACTTTTCGTTGGAGAGAATCCCTCGTACTGCGGTATGCGTCCATGTTGCACCACCACGGGCGTTTGGAATGTGGCGTTCCTCCAAGTCCTTGCGGATCATGTTGAGGCTGTCACCGTGGAGGTACTTCTGGTAGATCTCCCGGACGATCTCTGCCTGTTCCGGAATGATCTGCGGATTACCATCCGGCCCTTTTTCATAGGCGTACAGATTGTAATAGTTGATAGTGGCTTCACCACGCTGCATGGCGTAGCGCTTGCCTGCCTGAATATTGCCGGAGATGGACTCGCTCTCCGCTTGGGCAAAGGCTCCCATCATAGTCAGCATCAGTTCTGTGGACTCGTCCATGGAGTTGATGTTTTCTTTTTCAAAGTAGACCGCGATGCCCTGCGCTTTCAGCATTCGGACGTAGTTCAGGCAGTCCACCGTATTGCGGACAAAGCGGGAGACGGACTTGGTGAGGATCAGGTCGATCTTGCCCTGCTTGCACCATT
>OIYS01000885.1_pt1 | contig 17659 bp, 9 predicted proteins | sample 1588271 | NCBI WGS metagenome assembly OIYS01 (sample SAMN03283286) | human gut metagenome | biome: human-associated habitat; material: feces | host: Homo sapiens | place: Peru | collected 2012
TTTGTTGCTCAGGAACTTATAAATAAAGTTAAATTATAGTGTTGCGGAATTAAGGAACAAAAATAATTTGTGGAAATTTGTGCTGATTTGTGGCTGAAAACACCGATTTTATCCAATTTACCTCCATTTACACCGTTTTTTATAATTGGTGCTAATAGGGTTGAATGGATAAAATCGGTTTGTTTTTGGTCCCATTCACGATTCGGCAACAATGCACAATCTATCCCCATGAATTTTCCACTGAGCCATAAGATGCCTTTTGCTTGTCTTCTAAAACTTTGAATTACCACGAGCCCTAATGAACGATTTGGGTTAAAAATAATCAAAATGCGTGGTGAACATTCATTCGGGTGGAGAGTTTGGGAGATATATGAAATTTTATGGTTAATTTTGTGCGATGAAAATAGTATTCACTAACCATGCGTAGGGTAAATGTGTGATTTTTTACAACTTACTCCATTTGAGGAAGCATTTTTTGTGAATAGTTTATTTCGGGAAAATTTTACTTGATATTAATTTTTTTAACACTAAATTATCTTTTTAATTTCTCACTTTGGGAAAGTGAGACTAACATTTAATGTTATGAGCTATTTTAACCTCTTGAAAAATGCGACAAGGAGAAACATGTTTTTTCTTGCGTTACTGACGTTGATGTTTGGCTTCAGCGCACATGCCGCGACTCATATAGTCTCGGATACTCCTGTTGATCCCTCAACGCTCGATGATGGTGCTCAGGTGGTGATGTACCACAATGGCACAGGTAAATTGGTCGGTTGCCAGGATGGCAAGGAAGTGACCAAAGGCAGCAAAGAAATTACCGATGCCGACGCCAAGTACTATGTGTTCACCATCATGAAGAATAGTGAAGGCAAAATTGCCCTTCAGAATGGTGCTGGCTATGGGCCACAAGTCACTGGTTCAGGAAGGTATTCTAATGCTATCGCATTTAAGTTCTCTTGGGGAACAAGTGTGACCAATTACTTCAATGTGAGTTACAATTCCGCTTCCGATGTGGCAAGGTTGTATATTGAATACAAACCTCGTTTGATCACTTACAAGGGCTATATGAGCCGCACAACCTCAGGAGGTATGGGTACTACAAGAAATCCAGACAACACTGAACTTGCTGATGCCGACTGGACTTTCCACCAATATGTTTTAGACGATGGAACAGGTGGTCATGGCACTGCTCCTACCAAGCACAATCAGTTGAAGGCTTGGACTGACAATGACGGCTATCAAGAAGTGGGATATATCGGCTTGGGCAACAAGAATCAAGTGCTGGCTTCGGCTTGTGTGAACTATGCTTCGGCACAAATCCCAACCATTGCATACCGCTTGTTTGGTGAAACCAAATATCTTAGCGCAGTGGGCGTGTATGCCCGTAAGCGCGACAAAGTTCAGGACTACACTTCCGATAAAACTGCTTACGCTTCGTTTGAAAACACTTTCGCTCACATTTTCGACCCTCGCCACCCTGAAAAGAACTGTGGCGCGATTTTCCTCGGTTTCACCTACGATGTGCCTGAGCAATTCGCTCCAGCCACTTTCACCAGCAACGTGAGTCTCGACGCTGGCGAATATGTAATCTACCTTGTGGCCAACACCAAGACCGCTGAAGAAATTGGCGGTTTGGATAAGTTGCCATTGATTGGCGGTTCGCGCAACAATTTCACTCGCGTGGGTGGTGTGATTGAAACCGTAACTTGTGGCACTACCACTTACAAAATCAACACTGTGAACAACTATTCTAAAGATGGTGGTGGCCGTGTGATTGTGCCTAAGTTCAAACTGCTTTATGCTCCAAAATACGAAGCGCACAAATCTTCTGAAGAATACTCCAAGTATTATCGTATTCCTGCCATCACCCGTGCCTCCGACGGTACGCTCGTGGCATTGAGCGATGCCCGTAAAGAGCACATCCATGATGTGTCGAACAATATCGACATTATTTCTCGCCGTTCGTCAGACAATGGTGAGACATGGAGCGATTATATCGTGATTTTCGAAGGTTCTAAAGAAGGCGGAGCCGGATGTAAATACTGGAAGGGCTATGGCGACGGTGCAGTTGCCTCGTTCTCTAACGGTACTGTGATTGCTACCGCTATCCACGGTTTCGGTCTTTCAGGTAGTAGCAGCGATGCTGCTTCTGATGTGGTATGGAAGGTGAGCCGCGACAACGGTAAGAGCTGGAGTTCTGAATTTGTGATGAATAAGGATCTCTACGATGGTTATCGTGGTAATATCTCACCAGGTAATATCTGCGTGGGTAAGCAAGGTTATCTTAATGGTAAAGCTTTGGTGGGCTTGCGCACAAGCACCTCTCCAAATAATGGCTACTCCTCTGTATCAGAATCAAAGAATCGCATTTACTGCATGACTTATGACCCAAATACGAATGAGTGGACAAATGTTACTGTTAGTGATTCGAAATACATTAGAGATGGTTCTGCAAGCTTAGACGAAACCCAATTCGTACAGATGGGTGAAAACGAATATTTGATGTCGGTTCGTTATTATGGAACAGGTTCTCGTAAGTTCTACCGTTTGGAATTCACCTCTGCCACTACTGCTACTGCAACCGAGGTTTCGCAAGATGGTATGAATTTGGCTGGTGGATGTAATGGTGACCTCATCAACTATACTACAGCAAATCACGGTACTTACGTTATCCACACTATTCCTAAGGACTGGACTTATGGTGACGACAATGCGCGTTCAAGCCTCACCGCTTACTACACCAAGGCCACTACTTCTGACGATTTGACTTGGACTCGCAGTATCGACCTCTTTGACCCATTTGATAACACCAATGGTGGTGAAAAGAAATTGGGCATTGGCGGTATTGACGAAGCTGCGCAATACAGCTCGCTCTCAATGCAAGAAGACGGCACCATTGCTGTGCTGATGGAAGCATATCCTTATGCAATTCGTCACATGGATGGTAACAGAACCGATGTTACAGCCGCCACTCACTGGGGCGACTGGGTGATGGGTCAATACTACATCAACCTCCGTATCGGCGACATTATCCCTGATGCAGTGCAGCCTGCAGCGCAAGTGATTGATGCTCCTGCGATTTCTCCAAGTTCTTCGACTTACGATTCTCATGTAACTACCGCCCGCCCAGAAATCACCATTTCACATAAAAACTATGTGAATCACTCTGACCTCTACAATGAGACTGACGCTAAGGTGAACACCCTCTACGACTTTGAATTCTTCGATGCTAAAGGTGTGCTCCAAAAAGAGGCAAGCATTGGCAACTTCCAAACCGAATCGCAATCATTCACTTGGGAGCAAGTGTGGACGGCTCTCGGCTACGACTCCGACCCTGCTTATATGGCGAAGGGTGACTATTTGCGTGTGAGCGCTTACTGCGTATCGGCTGCAGACCAACTCGTTATTTCGAAGAAAGATGTTAAAATCTACACCTTTGCCAACCCTGTAAGAAACATCAAGGTGGTTGGTTTACCAACCAGTGGTGCATCAAAAACCGAACTTTCTACGCAAGGCAACTCCGTGGGTTCTGACGTGTGGCTGACCGTGGGTATTGATCAAGATGTGCAACTCAACGCTCCTGCACAATATCCATTCAACTTTGTGGGCTTCTATTACACTTACAAGGTGGGTGATGAGACACAGCAAGTGAAATTGTTCGACAAACTTAAGTACACCAAGGTGTCGGGCATTGAGCACCAAATCACTTTCAAAGTTCCTACAACGGATGCTTTGCCCAACAACTACAACGACACGGATCGTAATGGTCTTGTGATTTATGCTGTTTACGAAGTGCAAGCCGGTTTCTCAACCCGTGTCAACACTCAATACAACAACGGCGTGATTGGTGGTAATACATTTGAAAGCCAATACTCATATTGGGCTCCAACGAAAGATTCCGAGCATGTAGAAAGAATTGTGGCTGCAAAGGGTGGCGACACTTTCGACAAGCCACTCGACATTCCTGTGGCTCCAAAGCAAGATAATGAGATCTTGGGAGGCAATGGCAAGGGTGTTGATGGTGCATTGACCTATCCACAAGCCCTTAACTATGGTCTCGACGCATACGTTACTTTGGTTCCCGACTCAAAAACCGCCTCTTACCTCAATGCGATTGTACGCGTGAAGAAGGGCGACACTTATCTGCCAAACTACTATGTGGTGAACGGTGTTAACCAGCCTCTTTCTGGCAACATCGTTTCGCAGAATTACGGCTGCGCAGGATTAGTGCGCTGGTACCAATATGCAGGTGGCGTATTCTCTCCTATGGTAGTGGGCATGAAGAGTTATAAAGTGGGCTCTACGCCTAAGGCAACCTCTGCTCGCAGAAGCATTGTAGAAGGTGGCGCAAATGGCGCATGGTACAAAGTGGAGTCCGACATCGCTTTCCAAGGCATTTGCTCACAACGCGAGACATTCGACGGTGTGGTGACAGTGGAAATCTACTTGGTGAACAACAGCATCACCTCGGTTGACCAACTCACCAACCCTAACTTCTACATCGCAAAGGTGAGCCACACCATCGTTAAGGACCCATCAATTTCTACCGGTGTGGAAGATGTTGACGCTGAAAAGACCGTGGCAGGCGTGGTTTACTACAACCTGCTCGGCGTGCCATCAACTCGCGCTCACGAGGGCGTGAATGTGGTAGTGACCACTTACACCGACGGCACTAAGTCATCAATGAAGATTGTAAAGTAATTATAGCATTTTGTTAATTGTTAATGCTGCGAGTAGCGCAGTGATGCGCAAAAGCAGCGGTAATATTTAAAATGTTTTCCTGTGCGGGCTTGGATTGTGAAATCCGAGCCCCTTTTTTGTGCTGGGTATGCCTCACACAGACCCCACGGCTAATGAACTGAGCCTCACACAGATCCCACAGATCTCACTGAATTTTTCTTTTGATGGTGTTAAATCTCACAGAGGATTCACGCACCCTTGCTTCCTTAGGTTCACACAGATCCCACTCACTGATTTTTTTCTTTTGATGGCGTTAAATCTCACGGAGGTTGGCAGATAGGTCGTGGAGCGTGTCGGAGTACTCTGAGTGCTCCGAGTGCTCCGATTTCCAAAGCCCACACAAATTATTTTTGTTGAATCTCGTTGAATCTGTGTGAGGCCAAGGGAGCAAGGGTGCAGAAAGCCTCTGTGAGATTTACCGCCAGGCGTGCAAAACCGTGGGATCTGTGAGATCTGTGTGAGCCTATGGAGTGGGGCGGGAAAATATTTTGGGGGAATTATTTTTTGCTGCGGGCAATTTGGCGTAACTTTGTAGGTTAGAGTTGGATTGTGGCATTTTTTGGATTATGGCACGATTTTTGCACTACTTGATATTTTAAGATTATAATATTTCAAAATAAAATTTGATGACTGAAAACAAAGAATTGATACAAGCCATTATTGAAGGCGCGCAAGAAAAGAAGGCGCACCAAATCGTACATGTGGATATGAGCGAAATTGAAAGTGCCTCTACTGGCGACTTCGTGATTTGCACCGGCAACAGCACACAGCATGTGGATGCCGTGGCCGACAGCATTCGTGAATACGTGGAAGAGAAACTCGGCACTCGCCCATACAACTACGACGGTTACCAAAATTCGCAATGGATAGTGCTCGACTACGGCAACGTGTATGTGCACGTGTTCCTCTCCGAATTCCGCGAACGCTATCGCCTGGAGGAACTGTGGGCAGATGCCGTGGTGACCGAAATTGAAGATATTTACTAATAAGCTTACATCAGAGAACTAAAAACAAGCAAATGAAATTATTTGGCAATAATAGCAAGGCTTCGGGTGGGGGATTGAAATTCAACATCTACTGGCTGTATGCGCTCATTTTCATGGTGCTCATCGGCATCTATTACACAGGGGAAAGCACCTCGGTGAAGGAGATGCCTTGGACCGACTTTGAGGGGTGGGTGCAGAAAAAGGCGGTGAGCCACATCGTGGTACATGCCAATCAGGGCGATGCCGAGGCTGAAATCACCGATGCCTACGCCAAGCAGGTGATGGGCAAGGACTATCAGCCTGTGCCTGGCGCTAAGGCCGTGATCACCACCACCATTCCGAGTGCCGATAAATTTGAGGACCGTGTGGACGAATGGCGCAAGTCGGGCGTGTTTAACGGTAAAGTGGAATACGACCGCCACAGCACATTCTCCAACATATTCTGGTCGTTCGGACCGCTCCTGTTGCTGGTGGTGTTCTGGATATTCATGATGCGCCGTATGGGCGGCGGTGGAGGTGGAGGCATCTTCAACGTGGGCAAATCGCGCGCAAAACTCCACAACAAAGACAAGGACAAGGACGTGACCTTTGCCGATGTGGCTGGCATGGAGCGTGAGAAGAAAGAGGTGAGCGAAGTGGTGGAATTTCTGAAAAACCCTAAACGCTACACCGACCTGGGCGGCACCATTCCAAAGGGCGTGCTGCTCGTGGGCCCTCCAGGCACCGGTAAAACGCTGCTGGCAAAGGCAGTGGCTGGCGAGGCGAATGTGCCTTTCTTCTCGATGTCGGGCAGCGACTTTGTGGAAATGTTTGTGGGCGTGGGCGCATCGCGTGTGCGCGACCTGTTCCAGCAGGCAAAGGAGAAGTCGCCTTGCATCATCTTCATCGACGAAATCGACGCCATAGGCCGTGCGCGAAGCACCAAAAACGAATTTTCACGCAACGATGAGCGCGAAAACACGCTCAACCAGTTGCTCACCGAAATGGACGGTTTCGGCAACAACAGCGGCATCATCGTGCTGGCTGCCACCAACCGTGCCGACGTGCTCGACAAGGCTTTGCTGCGCGCCGGGCGTTTCGACCGACAGATATACATGGGCAACCCATCGCTCCAAGACCGCATCGGCATCTTCAAGGTGCATCTGAAGAAGGTGAAATGCGATGGTAGCGTTGACCTTGACAAATTGGCACGAATGACAGCAGGTCTGTCGGGTGCCGACATCGCCAACATCTGCAACGAGGCTTCGCTCCTGGCTGCCCGACAGGGCAAGAAGGCTGTGCAGCAACCCGACTTCATGGCTGCTATCGACCGTGTGACTCGTCAACTCGACAAGCCCACACGCATGACCGACACCGTGACCTTCGACGACATCGCCGGCATGAAGCGACCCAAGCGTGAGGTGCGCGAAATCATCAACTTCCTGCACAATCCGGAGCAATTCACCCGCCTCGGTGGTGTGATTCCACGCGGTGTGCTGCTCGTGGGTCCTCCAGGATCGGGTAAAACGATGCTTGCCAAGGCTGTGGCAGGAGAGGCGAATGTGCCGTTCTTCTCCACCAGCGCGGCGGAATTTCAGGGTGAGTTTATGGGCTCAGGCGTGAGCCGTGTGCGCGAACTGTTCCGCAATGCGAAGGAGAAAGCGCCGTGCATCATCTTCATCGACGAAATCGACGCCATCGGCAGCCGCTCCAACCGCAACGGCGAGCGTGAAATCACCCTCAACCAGCTGCTGGCTGAAATGGACGGCTACGGCACCAACAATGGCGTGATAGTGATGGGCGCCACCAACCGTGTGGAACTCATCGACAGCGCGCTCATTCGACCGGGCCGTTTCGACCGTCAGATTTATGTGGGATTCCCAGAAAAAGACGACCGCATAGAGCTCTACAACCTCTATCTCAACCGCATTTCGGTGGACATCGACAAGATAGATGTGGAAGAGTTGGCTCGACGCTCATCGGGCTTCAGCGCGGCTGAAATAGCCAATGTGTGCAACGATGCGGCACTCCAAGCCGCTTCGCAATATAGCGAAATGGTGACGCAAGACCACCTGCTCAACTCGATAGAGAAGGTGCGCAAGGGTTTGGACTTTGAAACCAAACTCGCCAACAATGTGACTTTCGACGATGTGGCTGGCGTGAAGAAATCGAAGAGCAAGATGCTCGAAATCGTGGATTTCCTCAAGCGTCCCGACTATTACACCCGACTGGGTGCGAAAATTCCACGCGGCGTGCTGCTGTCGGGCCCTACCGGCACCGGTAAGACGCTGTTGGCAAAGGCTGTGGCAAACGGGGCAGATGTGCCTTTCGTTTCGGTCACTGGTCCCGACTTGGCAAACCCATATTCCGACCCAATCGCACGCCTGCACTCCATCTTCAAGGAAGCGCGCGAGAAATCGCCATGCGTGGTGTTTATCGATGAGATTGAGGCTATCGGCGCAAAGCGTAGCGAGGTGATGGCTGACCAAAGCCGCACTCCGGCGTTGTCGCAACTGCTCGTGGAAATGGACGGTATGGGCAACAACAGTGGCGTGATAGTGCTGGCTGCGTGCAACAACCAAGACTCGCTCGACAAGTCGCTGCTGCGTCCGGGTCGTCTCGACCGTCATATCTATGTGGCACAACCAAATTTGGAAGAGCGTGCCGAAATCTTCAACCTCTATCTGAAAGATGTGAAGGTGGGCGAAGATGTGGATGTGCGGAATTTGGCGAAAATCACCTCTGGCTTCAGCGGCGCCGACATTGCCAAGGTGTGCAACGATGCCGCCCTGCAAGCCACCACAAAAGATGCCGAGGCGGTGAGCCGCGACTACTTCGTGGCTGCTATCGACAACATCCGTAAGGGATTGGAAGACAAGCAGAGCGATGTGGGCTCGATTAAGTTCTCCGACGTGGCTGGCATGGAAGAGGCTAAGCAGGAAGTGACCGAGATTGTGGATTTCCTCAAGAATCCTGAGAAATATAGCCGTTTGGGCGGCAGAGTGCCTAAGGGTGCGCTGCTCGTGGGTCCTCCAGGCACCGGTAAGACGATGCTGGCAAAGGCAGTGGCTGGCGAGGCGAATGTGCCTTTCTTCTCTCGCTCAGGTTCGCAGTTTGTGGAGAAGTTTGTGGGCGTGGGCGCATCGCGTGTGCGCGAACTCTTTGCCGAGGCGAAGGAGAAGGCTCCGTGCGTGGTGTTTATCGACGAAATCGACGCCGTGGGCACCAAGCGCAGCAACGAGGGCTTCAACAGCGAACACGACCAGACGCTCAACCAGTTGCTCACCGAAATGGACGGTATTGATGGCGCAAGCGGCGTGATAGTGCTGGCTGCCACCAACCGCGAGGATATTCTCGACGACGCGCTCTTGCGTCCGGGTCGTTTCGACCGCAAGGTGCATGTCACGCTCCCAGCGCTCACCGACCGTGAGGCTATCTTTAAGGTGCATCTGAAGAAGGTGAAGGTGGATGAGACTGTGGATTTGACACAGTTGGCTCGCCAAACCCCAGGTATGAGCGGTGCGGAGATTGCCAACGTGTGCAACGAGGCTGCAATCCTCGCCGCACGCCAGAACCGCGAGGCTGTGACGATGGCTGACTTCAACGAGGCTATCGATAAGGTGACGCTGGGCTTGGAAAACAAGTCGATGCTGATGACTCGCCAAGATGTGTACGAAACTGCCGTTCACGAGGCTGGACACACCACCGCTATCTGGCTGCTTGAACACGCCGCTCCGCTGGTGAAGATTTCGATTGTGCCACGCGGCAAGGCACTGGGCGTGAATATGACCATGCCGGAAGAACGTGTGGGCTACACCAAACAGGCGTTCCTCGACCAGATTTGCTCGTTTATGGGCGGTCGTGCGGCAGAGGAATTGTTCCTCGGCACGATTGGCACTGGCGCGCTCAACGATATGCAGCAAGCCACTCGCATTGCGCGTAGCATGGTGATGTATTACGGTATGAGCGAGAAGATGCCTAACATCTCGTACTACGACCCACAAGGCCAGCTCGGACAACGCCCATACAGCGACGAACGCGCACGCCTCATTGATGAGGAGACTTCGCGCATAGTGAATGAGCAGTACGAGCGTGCAAAGAAGTTGATTTCTGAACACGCTGAGCAGCACCACAAGGTGGTGGATTCGTTGATGGAAAAGGAGGTGATTTTCGCCGCCGACGTGGAAGCCATCTTTGGCAAACGCCCATGGAAGAGCCGCACCGAGCAGCTCATGGAAGTGGCAGAGGCTCGCCGCAAATCCCAGCAATAACCCTGGTGGGATTGCTTCACGGTTAGTGGCTTAGGGCTCACACAGATCTCACAGATTCCACTGAGTTTTGCCTTTGTGGGTGTTAAATCCCACGGATGCTTCACGCAGCCTCGCTCCTTAGGGCTCACACAGATTCAACGAGATTCAACAAAAATAATTTGTGAAAATTTGTGCTAATTTGTGGTTTATAAAAGACACGAATCCTGAGTTTTTTTGTTGAATCTGTTGAATCTGTTGAATCTGTGTGAGCATAAAAAAACAATGGGATTTGTGTGATGGTAAAAAATATGCCCCCGCTTAGGTGAGCGGGGGCATGTTTTTTTGTTAGAGAGGGCTTAATCTAATTCTTCGTCTTCGTTGTAGGCGGGGATAACTTCGCCATCGAGTTTTTTGCGGATGGTGCATGTGCAGTTGCGGAAAGTGTTTCCTTTGCTGCGGTGCACAAGAAAGTCGATTTTCTTGCTACGCGCCATCTTGTCTTTCACTACCCAAAGTCCGTTGACCCATGGAGTTTTGTGGCCGCTTACCACGATGGTGTCGTTGAACTGGAATCCTGCGCGATAGAGGTCGAGTGATAGCGCCACCCAACGGTGCTCGCCAGAGAGTACCTTTTGAGGAACGATGCGGTCGCCACTTGCAGTGCCTCTGCCGCATTTGCCTCCAGCGTAATACATGGTGGAACTTACAGTGAACTCGCCATCATTTGCAAGTGCCAATGAAAAAACAGACAGGATAGTTACTAATACTAAAAATATTCTTCTCATATATTTGTTTTTGTGGTATAGCCGCCCATAAAGGAGTAGAGTGGGGCGGAACGTCATCGTTTTGCTTGTGCTATACCTGGTTTTGTGTTGAGTTGTTTCAAGCAATAAACAACTGTTACAAATGGCGTATAAATTGATAAATATCGCCGTTTGACAGTTGCAAAGTTAATGTATCTTGCTGAAAACGAATGGGGTTAGAGGATTTTTAACCACATTGTTAAAAAGTGTTATTTTGTAAAAAATGCACAGATTTAAAAAATGTGTGTTGCTCTCAGGGTGCTGATTCTTGCATTTTGCAATTTTTTCACTTATTCGGGTGCATGGCATTTGGTAGCAAAAAAAAGAGGCGAAATGTTAAGTGATTTAACATTTCGCCACCAAAACTTATAGATTTTCTATCTGTTAGTCGTCCTTTTTCTTCGAGCGGAAGAGGCTTTTTTTCTTGGTTTCTTCGCCATCGTAGCCATAACCGTAGCCGTAACCATAACCATATCCGTAGCCATATCCGTAACCGTAGCCATACTTTTTGGCGTTGGGTTTCACGCCGTTGAGCAGTGCCACCATATTCTTGATTTTGTGATCGTCGTTCATCTTCTCAAGTTCTACGAGGAAACGTTTGTCAATCTTGCCGGCGCGAATCACATAGATTGTGGCATCGGCGAAGCGGTTAATCAACGAAGCATCGGCAATCAGGCCAAATGGCACGGTGTCGAGAATCACGTAGTCGTACATCTTCTTCAGTTCGTCGATAAGCACTTCCAGTCGGTCGCTCATCAAAAGGCTGGTAGGGTTGGGTGGAATAGCACCGATGTTCACGAAGTCGAGGTTTTCGTGGAGTTGGCCTCTGATGATGATGTCGTTCACGTTGTCCACCTGTTCAGAGAGGTATGCGCTCACGCCAAAGCCATTGTTGGCGATGTCCACATAGTCGGAGAAGCGGCCCTTACGCAAGTCCAAGTCCACGCACACCACTCGCTTGCCGGCTTGAGCGCAGGTGAGCGCAAGGTTGAGCGCCAAGAAACTCTTGCCCTCGCTGGCAGTGGTGGAGGTGAGTTGTAGCACTTTTCCTTCGCCTTCTTTCTTGGGCAGCACATAGTCGAGGTTGCTTCTGATGATGCGCAATGCTTCGCTTATGCGGTCGCGTCCGGTTTCGGTGACCACGATTTCCTTTGATTCCTGTCCGGCAGGCTTTTCTGGCACCTCACCGATAACGGAAATGTCGCAGTTGTCCTCAATGTCGCGACGTGTGCGGATAAGCGTGTCGAGCGACTGAATCCAGAACATCAGGTAGATGATCAAGGCTGGCAGCGTTAAGCCTAAGGCAACACCCATTGTCACTATTCTTGTTTGGTTAGGAGCCACCTGACCATTGCTTGCCGCCTTTTCAATCACCTTAGCGTTAGGCTCGGTGATGGCCAACTGAAGCGCATTCTCTTCACGCTTGTTGAGCAGGTAGAGGTAGAGTTGCTCCTTGATTTGCTGCTGGCGTGATACTTCGGTAATCGCTTTTTCCTGTGAAGGGATAGCCGACATGCCGCCAGTGGCGCGACCCTCTTGCGAGTGAGCGTTTGATTGCTTCAGGCGGAGCGAACTCACATAAGTGCTGAGCGATTGCAGAATGGCGTTTCGCATCGAGTTGAGCGAATTGGTGATTTCCACCATCACAGGGTTGTCCTTGCCCGACGATGCTTGAATCTTCTGGTATTGGAGCATCTTTTCGTTGTAGTTGGCAATCTGACCTTGGATGCCAGCGTCGGAAATACCCGTATTGCTTGGAATAAGTTCCTGACCGCTCATGCGGTGCACATAGTCCACAATTTGGTTAGCGAGCGACACCTGAAGGTCGGCATCGTTGGCGCTTTTCACAAACTGAAGGCTGGTGGATGGGTCGCTAAACATCTGCGAGTTCATATTGTTCACCTTCAGTTGTGCGATACGGCTGTCCACACCGCTAAGGTCTTTTGATAGCGATTCGATACGCTCGGCGATAAAGTCCTCGGTGTTTCTTGCCACAGAGTTCTTGTCGTCGATGGCTTCCTGGTTATACACAGCCACCAGAGCATTCAGCACGTCGATGCTTAATTGCTCGTTGTCGCAAGTGAAAGTGAGGTTCACCACATCGCTGAACTTGTCGAGCGACTCGGCGTTGAAACTGCCCACCAGCGCTCTTGCCACAGCGTTCACTGTCGATACACGGACTATGATTTTATAGTCTTTGTAGTTTTCCGAGTAGTGTTGTGTCTTGGTGATGGCGATAGGGCCAAACTCGGTGTTCACCTTGTTGCCAAAGTGGGCACTTTTCCATTCTCCTTCGTTGATTTTAAACTCAAGGTTGTTGCCTCCCTTTGGCACCACGGTCATGGAGAATGGCTGTTTCACATCTTGAAGAGGGGTGATTTGGAGCGGACTGGTCTTGTAGCAGTTCACATCGCGCAAAAACACATGCCCATAATAGCGGATGTTCAAACCCAACTGATTGACCACTGTCTCCATCAGTGTGGTGGACTTCAACTTGTAGATTTCGTTCGAAAGCATATTGTTGACACCAGCACTACCCAAGTCGCTGAACAAGGCTGCCTGACTACCAGCCGACTTATAGTCTTTTGTGGTAATCAGAATTTTAGCAGATGAACTGTACTTCTGGGTTTGCGACTTGGCGAACAAGAACGCAAGGCAGCCGAAGCCCACTACCGAAAGCACAAACCAATACCAGTTCCGTGCACAAGCAGTAAGGAAAGGCTTGATTTGGAAAGCAGATTCTTCCGTCCTTCTCGCGGTTTTCTCTTTGGGCGCATTTGTCCCGTTTTCTTCAATAATGTTTTGCATACTATTTGGTGTATATTTAATAGCGATGAATATCAATATTATAATTCGCAAAAAGGTGTAACTAACGCACTTTCGGCATTTATGCACCTTACAACTCACAAAGTTACTCATATTTTTCCGTATAACTATTATAAACAATGTGTATTTTTCCCCCACCACCCCCATTTTTCCCCAATTTCCCCCAAGCCACCTCACGACTATTCGAAAACGTGGGCTTATGATGGGAAAAATGTGGAAAGTGTTGCATATTTCCTGAATAATTCGCAAATTTGCAAAGAGCAGTATTCGCGCACGTTGGGCACGACCACGACTGTGACTATAAACAATGGCACACAAGTGTGGAGGCTTATTGGCGAGGATGAGAAAGGACGACCTACAAATATAGGCTTCGGGTCGCTTACGCAGCAGTTAAGTTTCGACCTTGCAGGGCGTGTAACGGGTCGAAAAGTGCGCTATGGCAATTTTTAAAAAATAAAATTATCCATATCATGAGATTTTTAATAAAACTATATTTGTGGGTCAGCAGTAAGACTTCGTCAGGTTTTGTCTTTAAAGGTGATTTAACATCTTGATCTCTCGGATTTGCGATTCCTATATATGCACTAATGATTGCTGTAGCACACCCTATAGAGAAAATATTCAGAATTGACATTTTGGATTTTATACTGCTCTTCGTTTCCATATTGTTGACTTTCCCTATATATTTTTACTACAAAAAAAACGGAAGGGGGCAAAGTATTATTAGTTACTATGATCATCAGAAAATAAATAAATGGTATTATGTGGTGCTTCTGTCCATTCTATACAACCTTTTTTTTGGAGGGGCAGTTTTTGGAACTTGGTGCATATCAGACTACTATCTTGGCTATTAAAATAAAGTCAACAGGTCAACGAGTCAACAAGTCAACGAGTGATAGGATATAGGGGTTTTAAAAAATTGGTGTTAATGGATTTTTAATGGATTAAATTGGTGTTTTTTTTCTGCCACAAATTAGCACAAATTTTCACGGATAATCTTTTTGTTGAATCTTGTTGAATCTGTGTGAGCTTTTGGAAATCGGAGCACTCGGACATGCCCCACGACCATTCCACCAAACTCCGTGAGATTTGACATTATCAAAAGCAAAATCAGTGAGATCTGCGGGATCTGTGTGAGCTTTAGCCCCATATAAAGTGGGGGAGTGGAGAAAAAAGATAGCCGCCTGTGGTGGGGCGGCTATCTTTGCGTTATGGGTGATGTGTGAGTTTACTTTTTGAGGGCGGCGATACTTTCTTCGAGAGTTTTGATTTTCGATTGGGCATCGGCTCGCTTCTTGCGCTCGGCTGCCACCACTGCCTCAGGGGCATTGGCGACGAAACGCTCATTGCTAAGCTTCTTCTCCACGCTCTTCAAGAAGCCGATAGCGTAGTCGAGTTCGGCCTGGAGCTTCTTGAGTTCCTCTTCCACATTGATGGCTCCTTCCAGTGGCACGCAGTATTCAGTGGTGCCCACCATAAAGCTTGCTGCAGCAGGGTCTTTGGCATCAGCGTCGGTGATGCTTTCCAGACCGCCGAGTTTTTTCACGATGCTCTTGAAAGGATTGGTCCATTTGCCCACAATCATCAGATTCATAGGCTGCTTTTGAGGAATGTTCTTGCTCAAGCGCACGTTGCGCACACCAGAAATGATGCTTTTAGCTTCTTCCATCGCCTTCAGCAAATCGGCGTCGGCGTCGGCAGGAGTTTGGTTGATAGGCGCATACATGATGCTCTCGCCATCTTTGCGCTCATCGATGTGCTGCCACAGCTCTTCGGTGATGAATGGCATGAATGGGTGGAGCAAGCGGAGCAGACTGTCGAAGAAACGGAGCGTAGCGTCCATAGTGGCGCGGTCGATAGGCTGCTGGTAAGCAGGCTTCACTGCTTCGAGATACCATGCAGAGAACTCCTCCCAGAACAGGCGGTAGATAGCCATCAAGGCTTCGTTGAGGCGGAATTTTGAGAACAAGTCCTTCACCTCAGCCTCGGTGCTGCGGAGCACATTGTCGAACCACTGCACTGCCAGGCGGCTGTGTTCTGGTTGCTCAATATCAGCCACTTCCCAGCCCTTCACCAGGCGGAAAGCGTTCCAAATCTTATTGTTGAAGTTGCGGCCTTGTTCGCAAAGCGCATCATCGTAAAGGATGTCGTTGCCGGCAGGGGCTGCGAGCATCAAGCCCATGCGCACACCATCGGCACCGTATTTCTCAATCAGTTCGATTGGGTCGGGAGAGTTGCCGAGGCTCTTGCTCATCTTGCGGCCGAGCTTGTCGCGCACGATGCCGGTGAAATACACATGGCGGAAAGGCATCTCGCCCATGTATTCGTAGCCAGCCATAATCATGCGAGCCACCCAGAAGAAGATGATGTCGGGGCCGGTCACCAGGTCGGCGGTGGGGTAGTAGTATTTGATTTCCTCGTTGCCGGGGTTGTTGATGCCGTCGAACAGCGAGATAGGCCACAGCCAGCTTGAGAACCAAGTGTCGAGCGCGTCTTCGTCGTGCTTGAGTTCCTCGGCGGTGATGTTTTCGTAGCCTTCCATCTTGCGAGCCTTTTCGAGCGCTTCCTCACGGGTTGGTGCCACCACGTATTTCTCGTCGGCACCGTCGGCGGTAGGCAGGAAGTAGGCAGGAATGCGATGACCCCACCACAACTGGCGACTGATGCACCAGTCCTGAATGTTGTCGAGCCAGTTTTTATAGGTGTTCTTATACTTTTCGGGGTAGAACTTCAGTGCGTCTTCCATCACAGGAGGGAGGGCGATGTCGGCAAAGTGCTGCATCTTCAGGAACCACTGCATACACAGGCGAGGTTCCACGGCAGTGTCGCTGTTGCGTTCAGAGTAGCCCACCTTGTTTTCATAGTCTTCCACGTGGTCGAGCAGACCGGCGCTGTCCAAGTCCTTCACAATCTGCTTGCGGCAGTCCATGCGGTCCATGCCCACATACAGAGGCGACTGCTCAGAGATGGTGCCGTCGGCATTGAAGATGTCGATGGTTTCGAGATTGTGGGTCTTGCCGAGCATGTGGTCGTTGGTGTCGTGTGCAGGAGTCACCTTCAAGCAGCCCGTACCAAACTCGATGTCCACATAGCGGTCCTCAATCACAGGAATCACACGGCTCACCAGTGGCACAATCACCTTGTGTCCCTTCAACCATTGGTTCTTAGGGTCTTTAGGGTTGATACACATGGCGGTGTCGCCCATGATGGTTTCGGGGCGAGTGGTAGCCACCACGGCGTAGTAGCCCTTAGCGTCTTTGTGCACCACGTTGCCTTCGGCGCTGGTGTCGACGTTCTCTTGGTCGGCAAGATAGTATTTCAGGTGATAGAGTTTCGATTTCTCATCACGGTAAATCACTTCTTCGTTGCTCAATGCGGTCTGAGCCTTAGGGTCCCAGTTCACCATGCGCAATCCGCGGTAGATGAGCCCCTTGTCGTAGAGGTCGCAGAACACCTTAATCACGCTTTCGCTACGCTTCTCGTCCATGGTGAACGAAGTGCGGCTCCAGTCGCAGCTTGCGCCCAGACGGCGGAGCTGCTTCAAGATGATGCCACCGTGCTCGTGGGTCCAGTCCCAGGCGTGCTTCAAAAATTCGTCGCGTGTAAGGTCGCTCTTGCGAATGCCCTGCTGAGCCAGGCGGTTCACCACCTTCGCCTCAGTGGCGATAGAAGCGTGGTCGGTGCCAGGCACCCAGCAAGCGTTCTTGCCCTCCATGCGGGCGCGGCGCACCAGAATGTCTTGGATTGTTTCGTTGAGCATGTGGCCCATGTGCAGCACGCCAGTCACGTTTGGTGGCGGAATCACGATGGTGTATGGCTCACGCTCATCGGGAACAGACTTAAACAAGTCGTGGTCTGTCCAATACTTGTACCATTTATCTTCAACCTCTTTTGGGTCGTACTTTGTAGCTAAAGTGTTCATATTGAGTAGCTGAATTATTATATTTTCTTTCAAACTACAAAGTTACGAAAAACTTTTATTTCTAATGTGTGGCAAACCATGATTTTTTATAAATACATCACGGCTCTTTCATTTAAAAATGCTTTGAATTTTCAATATCCATGAGTATTAGTC
>OIYS01000888.1_pt1 | contig 17628 bp, 16 predicted proteins | sample 1588271 | NCBI WGS metagenome assembly OIYS01 (sample SAMN03283286) | human gut metagenome | biome: human-associated habitat; material: feces | host: Homo sapiens | place: Peru | collected 2012
AAAAGAAGATAAAAAGTAATACATATGAATATAACGTAAGTTCCGGTTCATATGTATATCCAAGTATTACAAATGTAACTACAACAAGTAATAGTAATTCGATAACAGCAACAGTAACAGCAACAAAAGGAACAAATAATATATCAAAATATTATTATTCAATAGATAATGGAAGTAATTTTATAGAAAGTACAAGTAACAGTTATACGTTTAATAATCTTAATGTTGGAAGTTATAGAATAATGGTAAAAGTAATAGATACAACTGAAAAGTATTCAAATAGTTATGTAGTAAGTGAAAAAGTTGAAGCAAAACAAACATTAGCAGAATATATAATTTCACAATATAATGGAGTACAAGGAAATAACAATATATATCATCATGATGGAACTCTTGAAAATGGAGCAGGAGATAATAGCTATAGATATTCAGGAGGAGATGCACATCCAGCTTATTATTCATGCATATATGATGGAAATGAAGTAACAAATTTTAAAACCCGGGAAACAAACATGTCTTTAAAAGATGATTGTTCAAAAGTATATGAAGCAACAATTTATAGTAACGATAACGAAATAATATATGTTGATAAATCTTTAGAACAATATTTAGAAGACAGCGTAGAAATACAATGGGATAGTACAAATAGTGAATGCCTTACAGTAGATGGAGAAAGTGTTTATGATTATTATATTAATAGTATAACAGAAGAAACTTTATGTGAAGGTAATGCATATTATAACTCACTTGATGGTGTATATGAAATAGGAATTTCTGAAGTAGGAGCGGGAGAAGAAACATTGGTAACTCTAGCAGATGAAGGAGTAACAAACTTTGTGTGTTTTGGATCAACAACAACCCCATGTCCAACAGATAATTTATATAGGATAATTGGAGTAATAGATGGCAAAGTCAAATTAATAAAATATGATTATGCAAATAGTAATCTACTCGGAACAGACGGAGATTATTATGGTAAAACAACACCAGATACAAATTATTACAAAGGAAATTTGTCAACAATAAATACATATTATTGGAATTACAAAGCAGCAAATAAAGATACAAATACATGGAGTACAAGCTTACTAAATAAAACAAATTTAAATACAAATTTTATAAATAATATAGGAACAACATGGTCAAAAAAAATAGCAACAACAACATGGAAAGTCGGAGGAAATACATACGCAAAAATAAGAGATGTAACACCATCAGAAGCATATCAAAATGAAATAGTAAATCCTGTAACAACGAATAGTACAGATAATGCCACAAAATATGAAGCAAAGATAGGATTAATGTATGCGTCAGATTATGGTTTTGCAGCCAGTCCAAGTGCATGGACAGCAACACTATATCAGTATGGTGGTAACGATGTAAATTGGATGTATATGGGAGGACCTTGGGAATGGACTATTTCCCGTAGTGCGGGCGATTCGTACCGTGCGTTCAGTGTGCGCGAGAATGGCTATGTGTATAACAACGTTGTGAGCCGCAACTATGTTGTCAGGCCATCCTTCAGTTTTGAGTCTTCAGTAGCTTATAAATCAGGATCAGGGACTATGAGTGACCCAATTTTGATAAATTAAAAACTAGGCGTAGTGTTGTGCTATACCTAGTTTTGTCTATTTAATTTTTTGAGTGTTTTTGAAGTTTAGTTTTACGTAGTTGTTTAGAATGTCTTTGCCATTTTTGTCTACTAGTGCTTGGACAAATTCGTCAACATTTGTTCCCGCACCTTTTGGTATTTCAGAGTTTAATTCTTGACTCATTTTATACATTTCTCGTAAAAATATATATCTACTTATGATTGATGCACATGCAACACTTAAACATTGTTCTTCAGCTCTAGGTGTAAAAGTTATATTTGTAACTTTTTTTTGTGTATCAGTAAGATAATCATAATAATTTTTGGGTGGAGTGAATTGATCCACCACAATTTTTTCAAATGGATATTTTTTTTCTACCAGATTAAGTAAAACTTTATTATGTAATAAGGCTTTTATTTTATTCATGTTTATTTTTTCGTGATCTAGTTTGTTGTATTCTTGATTAGTTAAAACAAATGCAGAGTAAGGAATTTTATCCATGATTTGTGGAGCAATTTTTTTTATATAGTCATCAGTTATTTTTTTTGAGTCAGTAACTTTAATTTCATGAAGAAATGCAACGTTATCTTTTGAAACATAAGTTGCTGCCACGACGATGGGTCCAAAGTAATCTCCGGTTCCAACTTCATCAGATCCAATAGTATTGTAATTATCATATTTGAAATCATTGGTTTGGGATTTATCATCGTTTTTTGTTTTTTCTTTACCAGTTTTTATGTCAATTACTCTATTATTTAATTTCTTTTCCATTTCAATCCATATATTGGCATCAATATCAGCAGAAATTCCTTGGAACATGGCTTTTCCTGATTCATAAAGAGTTATAATTGTTCCTCCTTCTTCAGCTTGAAATATTGAGTAAGGCGGAGTTTTATCTCGTTTTAAATCTTGGTAATATTTAATCATTTTTTCTTTTACATTTTCACTTACTTTAAATACTATTGTCATTTTGCACCTCTTTAAATATTTTATCATTTATATTTAAAGATGTAAATTCAAACTTTGATTTAAAAAATTAAAAATTTTAATATTAGACTTTATTTTTGGTTATATTTATAATATAATTATTATGAGATAAGGAGAGTTGAAAAAATGAATATTATTACGGTGGCGATAATACTTATAGTATTGTTGTATATGGTTTTGGGATTCAAACGTGGGGTTATTAAAACTGGTGTTTCATTAGTTGGAACGATTGCTATATTGGTAGTTTCTTATGTATTAAAAGATGTTATAGCTAACTTTTTAATGGATAAGTTACCATTCTTTAATTTTGGTGGTGTATTCGAAGGAATAACATCAATAAATATTTTAATGTATAATATGTTATCTTTTATAGTAGTATTTGTTATACTTTATTGTGTGTTAAATATTTTACTTACATTATCGGGATTAATTGAAAAAATATTAAAACTTACAGTTATTTTGGCTATACCATCTAAAATATTAGGAGCTTTAATTGGTTTAATCGAAGGTATATTGGTAGCATTCTTATTTAGTTTTGTATTTTTACATTTAGCTCCGACGGAAAAATATGTTATGGATAGTAAACTAGCAATAATTTTATTAGAAAGATCACCGTTTATAGGTAGAATGGCAACTAGTACAACACTTGCTTTAGAAGATATTAATAATATTGTTAATTCATTAAAAGAAGATGATGATAGAAGTGAAGCAAACTTTAAGGTATTACATCAACTTATTTATTGGAAAGTAATCAGTGTTGATGAAGCTCAAAAATTAATTGATGATAAAAAGCTAGAGTTTAATAATGAAGTTCAATTAGGGAGTTAATTATGGTTAAACATTTAGAAAATGCAAATGATTTTGAAAATATTATAAAAGGAAAAGTTCTTGTAGACTTTTATGCTGATTGGTGTGGTCCTTGTAAGAGGCTAGCCCCGATTCTAGAAGAGTTGGAAAGTATTGATGTTTTGAAAGTAAATGTTGATTCTTTTGATGAAATATCTAGAAGATATGGAATAATGAGTATTCCTACATTAATTTTATTTGAAAATGGGGAAGAAATAAAAAAATCTATTGGCTTTAAAACTAAAGATGAAATAAATGAATTTATAAAATAAAAAATGCTGGTTAGTTTAAAACACTAACACCAGCATTTTTATATGCTCGAAGTAATGGACCAGCACCGAGTTTTGTGCCTCCGAAATATCTTACCACTACGAGGAGTTTATTATTTTCATTATTTCTTTCTAATAAATTATAAAGAGGAGTTCCTGCCGTACCGCTTGGTTCTTTATCATCACTTTTGCCAGCGGTGGATCCAAATTTGTAGGCATACACAATATGTTTGGCTTTTTTGTGTTCATCTTTTAAGTTTGTAAGAATAGTTTTTATTTCTTCAAAATCATCTATTTCATAAAGTATGGCAATAAACTTTGATTTTTTTATTTCTGTGGTATTTGTTTTTAATAATTTCATAAAATTTGTCCTTTCTTTATAATTATATCGTAAAATTAGTGATATTTGTAGTATAATATACTTGATGGAGGTGCCTTATGTTAAGAGAAAAGTTAAAAACGATTCCTCATTTACCTGGATCATATCAAATGCGTAATATAAATAACACAGTTATATATGTTGGTAAAGCTAAAGATTTATATAAGAGAGTAAATAGTTATTTTAAAGGTAATGTAACAGGTAAAACTGCTAAAATGGTTAGTGAGGTAGTGGATTTTACTTATATAACTACCAAGACTGAGCAAGAAGCTTTTATTTTGGAACTTAATTTAATAAAAGAATATGATCCAAAGTATAATATACTACTTAAAGATGATAAAAGTTATCCTTATATTGAATACATAAGTAAACCTTATCCTAAATTAAAAGTATCAAGGTATTTAAGTGTTAAGAAAAAAGATAAAAAAATGTTGTTTGGACCATATCCGAATGCTTATGCAGCCAGAAAAATAGTTAATTTAATTAATAGATTGTATCCATTAAAAAAATGTGAAGGTATGCCAAAGTCTGTATGTTTATATTATCATATCGGAGAGTGCCTTGGATATTGTGAAAAAAATGTTAATGCTTATAGTGAAGAAAAAATGGAAAAAGATATTTTAGAGTTTTTAAAAGGTAATGATAAAATATTAATTGATAAGATAATGGAAAAAATTAATACTTTTAGTAATAATTTGAATTTTGAAGCTGCTTTAGAGTTTAAAAAAGAGTTAGATTATATTAAAGTTGTCCTTGATAAGCAAAGAGTAGAGTTACATGATTATGTAAATCGAGATGTAATTGGATATGATGCTTTAGATGGTATCGCATCAGTACAAATATTATTTATTAGAAATGGTAAAATTGTTGGTGGTAATAATGATAAATTTTATATCATGAGTGATTTGGAAGATGAAGTTAATTCATATATTTTGAAGTATTATGAACGTCATGAAGTGCCAAAAGAAATATTATTAGAAGATAAATTAAATAATGAAGTAATTAGTAATATATTAAATACTAAAGTGTATGTTCCTTTGAAAGGAAAAAAGAAAAATTTGGTTGAAATGGCACACATAAATGCTAGAATATCTTTAGAACAAGAAGTAACAATTATTAAAAATGATGAAAAAAGAAGTGTTTTAGCAAATGATGAATTAAGAAAATTACTTAATTTAAAAGTACTAGATCGTATTGATTCTTTTGATAATTCAAATTTGTTTGGATCTTTTGCAGTATCAGGAATGGTTGTTTTTAAAAATGGTAAACCAAGTAAAAATGAATATCGAAAATATAAAGTAAGTGTAGATAAAAATGATGATTATAATACGATGAGAGAAGTAATTTATCGTAGATATTATAGGTGTATGGTAGAAAAGTCAGAAATGCCAGATTTAATTTTGGTAGATGGGGGGATAAATCAAATTAATGCTTGTAAAAGTGTGTTGGATGAATTACATTTACAAATAAAGGTATGTGGTTTAAGAAAAGATGATCATCATAGAACTAATGAACTTATAGATGGAGATACATTACAAATAATTGAAATACCTCGGATGAGTGATGTTTTTCATTATTTAACTAGAATTCAAGACGAAGTACATAGGTATACTATAAATTATCATAAGCAAATTAGAAGTAAGGGAAGCATATCCAGTGTCCTTGATAATGTTGATGGTATTGGAAGTATTAGGAAAAAAGAATTGATTAAAAAGTATGGAAGTATTAAGAAAATGAATGAAGCAAGTGTTTTAGAATTAAGTGAGATTGTTCCAGAAAATGTTGCTAAAAATTTAAAAAAGTATTTAGAAAGTAGGTTGTTAGATGATACTAAAAAAGAATAAAATGATTGTACCAAATAAAGATATAACTTATTTTTTAAATCCTGATTATGTATATATACCTGCGAGTAAGATATATGTTAAACAAAATGATTATGTATATAAAAGACAGATCGTAGCTGATAAAGCATATTCAACAGTATCAGGTTATGTTATTGGCAAAAGAAAAAATATAGTTATGGGTAAAGTTAAAAATACAGTTGTTATAGAAAATGATTATAGAGAATATTTTAAAGATAAAGAAATAAAGATGAAAGTTACTATTCCAAATATTTTAAAGTTATTAGAAAATGATAAAGTGTTGTTTGATAAATTTAAAAGTAATAAAAAATTTAGTAATATTATTGTAAGTGCTATAAATGATAATCCATATGTTTATAATGAAATATATTTACTTAAAGAAAATATATCTGATATACTAGATTTCTATAATAAATTAATTACGCTTTATAATTCTAGTAATAATATGCTTGTGGTTAAAAATAATGAAGCATTTATAATTGATGAATGTTTAAATGTTGTAGGTAGTTATCCGGAGATAAATTTAACTTTAGTTAAAGATGAATATAATTTAGAACATGAATTGTTTTTAAAAAAATGTTTGAGGGTAAAAGAAAATACTTTGGTTTTAAAAGTATCTGATATTATAAAGATGTATAATTTATTTAAAGGAAATGTATTATGTACGCACCTTATTACGATATCAGGTGATGCAATAAAGAATAGTAAAGTAATAAGGGTAAAGGTAGGTACTTTATTAAAAGATGTAATAGATAAATATATTATGATTGAATGTAATAATTATATTTGTATTATTAATGGACTTATGACAGGTTTTAAAATAGATAATATAGATGAATTTGTTATTACAGGTGATGTAATAAGTATAAATATTATGAAAGATGGATATGTAAAAAAACAAGAATGTATTAGATGTGGGAAATGTATTGAAGTATGTCCTTTGAAAGTTAATCCGGTTACTTTAGAAAATAAAGAAAAATGTATTAAATGTGGATTGTGTAGTTATGTTTGCCCATGTAATATTAATTTAAAGGAAGTGTTAAATAAATGAATGATGTATTTTTTCATGATGATAATAGTTTAAAGAAAAATGTTATAAAATATATTATTTGTTTAATTCCTTTATATTGTTATGGGATTTATAAAAATGGAATAGTTTTATATATGAAGGATTTAATTAGTTTTTTGGCTATATTTAAATTACTTTTATTTTTACTTGGGGGTTTAATAATATATGTTATAACTAATATAATTTTAAAAAAGAAAATTAATTTTGATTTGTTGTTTTTAAGTTTGTTTGTTATACCTTTGTTTTTACCATTTAATACAAATATATTCTTGTATTTAATTGTGATGTTTATCTTTTTATTATTTAGAAAATACTATAATTTAGCTTTAATTATTTTGATTTTTTCAAGTTTCGGAAATTTTGTTAATCCCGGGGAAAGTTTGGGTATTTATTCTTTTAATATTTGGGATTTATTATGTGGAAGAAATATAAGTGGACTCGGTTCTAGTTCGATTCTTTTGGGTTTTATAATTATGTTTTTTTTAAATTTTACAAATAATTATAAGTTAAGTATTTCTTTAAGTGGATTAATTATATTTTTTATATTAGCTATTATTTTTAGAGAATATTACTTTTTAGTAAATGGTAATGCAATATTAAGTTTAATATTTATTGCTCCGTGGAGTAATTTAAGTCCGATGTTAAGAAATACAAAAATTATATATGGTTTTATTATAGGAATACTTGGATTTATATTTATGTATTTTGTAAATATTTATTATGGAATGATTTTAAGTATAAGTATTATTAGTGTAATTTATCAATTAAATTTAAAATTTAAGTTTTTGAAAAAAATTAGCTAAAATTGTAGAAATATGCGTGAAATTGTTTGCAAAATATAGTAAATAGTGATATAATAGGTACGATTTTTAACAAGGGGATAAAGGGGAATGTTATGGCTTATATAAGTAATGAAGAAATTAATGAAATAAGAAATCAAGCTAATATTGTGGATATTATTTCTGGTTATTTGCAAGTTACCCAGAAGGGAAAAAATTATGTTTCATTATGTCCTTTTCATAGTGATCATTCTCCATCTTTAATAATATCTCCGGAAAAACAAATATTTAATTGCTTTACATGTCGAACCGGGGGTAATGTTTTTTCATTTATTATGAAATATGAAAATGTTACTTTTCCTGAAGCTTTACGTATTGTGGCAGAAAAAATAGGTTATAAGTTAAAAAATGATAATTTTGTAAAAGTAAATGATAATAAATTTAGTAAAGATTATGAAATATATGATTATGCTATGAAGTATTATATGAATAATATAAATACTACGGATGGTATGAAAGCAAGAGATTATCTTTTTAAAAGAGGCATTAATGAAGAAATAATAAAAGAGTTTAAGATAGGGTTAGCTTTCCAAGATAAAGATTCATTTTATAAATTTAGTATGAGTAAGAATTGGGATATTGACTTATTAGATAAATTAGGATTAATAAATAAAGTAAATGCTAATATATATGATACATTTATTAATAGAATTGTAATACCTATTGAAAACTTAAAAGGAGAAGTTGTTGGGTTTACAGGTAGAATATTTAATGGGGAAGATAATACAGCAAAATATTTAAATACTAAAGAAACAGAGATATTTAAAAAAAGTAGTTTATTATTTAACTACCATAATGCTAAAAAATATATTAGAGATAAAAAATGTGTTATTGTAGTTGAAGGTAATATGGATGCTATAAAAATGAGTGCCAAAGGATTTAAAAATGTGGTGGCTTTAATGGGGGTTGCATTATCAGAGGAACAAATTGAGATTTTAAAAAGATTAAGAGTACCTGTCGTCCTTATGTTAGATAATGATAATGCTGGAGAAGATGCCACGGTTAAAAATGGTGAAGTTTTAATAGAAAATAATATAGATACAAGAGTAGTGCGTTTGAGCGGAGCTAAAGATCCGGATGAATATTTAGAAAAATTTGGAATTGAAGCAATGCAAAACAATGTTGTAAATGCCATTAAATATATTGATTTTAAAATAGATTATTTAAAGAAGAATAAAAATTTAAATAATATGGAAGATATGATTTTATATGTAAAAGAAGTAATAAATAGTTTAAAATCAGAAGATGACTTGACAAAAGAGTTAATTTTATCTAAAATAAGCAAAGATTATGCGATTGATATTGATGTGCTAAAGAGTAATTTAAAAAGTGAGCCTAGAAAAGATGTAAAGGTTATAAGTAATGTGAAAAGTAATAAACTCTCAAAATATCAAAAGGCAAGTTATAAAGTGTTATATTATATGTTAATGGATAAAAAATATATTAATATATATAAAAATACACTTGGTTATTTTAAAGAAAGGATGGAAAGAGTTCTAGCTAGTGAAATTGTATATTATTTAAATAATGAAGATAATATTGATGTAGCGGATTTTACCACATATATAATGGGTAAGGAAGATGAGTATAATTTTTTACAAATAATTTTGAGTGAAAATGTAAATACTAGTGTAAGTGATGATGAGTTTAATTCGTGTATCAAAGCAATATTAGATATTTATAAAAAAGATGAAATATTAAAAGTAAAAGGTTTAATAGCTAGTGAACTTGATCAAAGTAAAAAAGAAGAATTGGTTAAGCGTTTAGTTGATTTGAAAAGGAAGTGTGAATAATGGAACAAATTAAAACATTAGAAGAAAGAGAAAATAATCTAATAGTAAAGGGCAAAGAAAAAGGTTTTATTACATATGAAGAGTTAGCACAAGAATTAAAGGGATTAGATATTGATAATGATGCTTTAGATAACTTATATAATAAGTTAGTTGAAAATAATATTGCAGTTGTAGCTGAAGCAGATGTAGATAGTTCAACTGGAGAAGCTATAATTAGAGAAAAACCTGAAGAGGAAGAAATTTTAAGTGATGAGGATATTACTAAAGATGTAAATATTAATGACCCGGTTAGAATGTATTTAAAGGAAATTGGGAGAATATCACTTTTATCAAGTGAAGAAGAAATGGAAATATCTAAAAGAGTTGCTTTGGATGATCCTGAAGCTAAAAGAATTTTGGCAGAATCTAACTTGCGTTTAGTTGTATCAATTGCCAAAAGATATGTTGGACGTGGACTTTTGTTTTTAGATTTAATTCAAGAAGGTAATATTGGGTTAATGAAAGCTGTTGAAAAATTTGATTATGATAAAGGTTATAAATTTTCTACTTATGCAACTTGGTGGATAAGACAAGCAATAACAAGAGCTTTAGCAGATCAAGCTAGAACTATTCGTGTTCCAGTTCATATGGTAGAAACAATTAATAAAATGAGTAGAGTTCAAAGGCAACTTACACTTGAATTAAACCGTGAACCTAGTGAAGAAGAAATTGCTAAAAAAATGGGCGTTGGTGTTGATAAGGTAAGAGAAGTATTGAAAATTAGTCAAGAACCAGTTTCTTTAGAAACGCCGATTGGTGAAGAAGATGATTCGCATTTAGGAGATTTTCTTAAAGATGAATCTAGTTTAAGTCCAGAAGAATATACAGAAAATGAAATATTAAAAGAAGAAATAAAAGAAGTATTGATGTCTTTACAAGCAAGAGAACAAGAAGTATTAGAGTTAAGATTTGGTCTTATAGATGGTACTTGTCATACATTAGAAGAAGTTGGTAAAAAGTTTAATGTTACAAGAGAACGTATAAGACAAATTGAAGCAAAAGCTTTAAGAAAATTAAGGCATCCATCACGTGCTAAAAAATTGAAGGACTTTTTAGAAGAATGAATAGAATAGAAGGATTAGCATCTTTAGTAGATAAAGATGCTCTTGTTTTAGATATTGGTACTGATCACTGCTATTTACCAATTTATCTTTATGAAAAAGATATTACTAAAAGAGTTATTGGTAGTGATATATCCAAGAGTGCTTTAGAATATGCTAAAAATAATTTAATAAAACATAATTTAGAAAATAATATAAAATTAGTTTTAAGTGATGGCTTTAAAAATATATATGAAGATGTGGATATTGCTGTTATTTCTGGGGTAGGTACAAATACTATAAAAAAAATATTAGATAATAGAAAATTACCTAATAAACTGGTTATATCTAGTCATAAAGATTTATATGATTTAAGATGTTTTATGCAAAGTATTAATTATAAAATAGTAAAAGAAATAGTGGTAAAAGAAAATAATATTTATTATAATTTAATTAAATATGAATATGGAATAGATAATTTAGATAGTTATGAATTATTAATGGGTTTAAGTAATGATTTAGAATATCAAGAATATTTATTAAAAAAATATGAAGAATTATATAAGAAGTCTGATAATCAAAAATATTTAAACTTCATAAATATTATAAAAAGAAGACAGGATTAGTAGTATTTATAGTTTTATCTTTTGAAGAAGTAGTTTTTTCTACTTCTTTTTTTGGAGTTACATCTATTGTTTTGGGTGAGGTGTTACTAAATTCTTTGGCAAGACTCATTAGTTTTTTTGCATTACCAATCATGGGTTTTATTTCTTTATAGATGGGAATGGCTTGGTTCATGAGTCCTAGACCTTTTGAGATTCCTGATAAAACTTTAGTTAAACTTAATCCGCTTTTTGCTATATTTGGTCCAAACATATATAATCACCTATATAATTATATGTAAAAAACTTAAATAATTGATTGTAATGTTTGTTGGAACATGGTATACTATTTTATAGTAGAAGGTGTTAGATATGTTTACAGAAAGTGCTAATTCTAATAAACTTGTGAGTATAATACTTAGTCCTGTAATAATATTTTTACATATTTTTAAGTATGCTTGGATTGGACTTAAATATGTAGGATTTGAAATGTGGATGAATTTATATACGGGAGCTAGTTATGGAGTAGATAAAACATATCAAGCAACAAAACAGGCTTTTGCAACGCAAGAAGAAAAAATTTATGAAAGAACAAAAAAGAAGGTAAAAAAAGAAAAAGTTTATAAATATAGTCAAAAAACTTTGGCTAAATTAGAAGAGGAAAAAAAGGCATTACTTGTAGATTTACAAACTGCAGGTGCTACGAGAAGTAGAGATCCTCATGTATATTATTATAAAGTTAGAGATAATAGTGGTAAAATAATAACTGGTACGATGAATGGATTAAGTAAACTAGATATTAATGCTTATTTACTTAATGAAGGTTATGATGTTTATGTTATAAAAACTTCGCCATTGATTGATTTTGCTTATAAGGATTCGTCTTTTTTAGGCAAAAAAATGAAAACAAAAGATTTGATATTTTGGTTAACTCAATTATCGACCTATATAAAAGCAGGACTTACATTAAATGAGTCTATTAAAATATTAACTAATCAAATGAAGGGGAATAAAGCTAGAGTTACGGCATTTAAAGCTATATCATATGAGTTAACCCTTGGAGAAAATTTTTCAGCAGCTATAGAAAAACAAGGGGATATGTTTCCACCGCTTTTAATTAATATGATAAAGGCAGCTGAAGCTAGTGGTACTTTAGTAGAAACATTAGATGATATGGCAGCATATTATACTGAAATTGATGAGACTAAAAAACAAATGAAAAGTGCTATGACATATCCTGCGATTGTAAGTGTTTTTTCTATAGGAGTTATAATATTTATCATGGTATATGTTGTTCCACAATTTGTGCAAATTTATGAAGATCAGGGAACCCAAATTAATGGATTAACTAAATTCATTATAAACGTCAGTACATTTATAATGAATTATTGGTATGTAGGTTTATTAATTATTGTTTTATCTGTTTTTGTTATATCATTATTATATAAACATGTTAAAGCATTCAGAGCATCTGTTCAAATATTTTTAATGCACTTACCTGTAATTAAGGACGTTATCATTTATAATGAACTTACAATTTTTTCTAAAACATTTGCATCTCTTTTAAGAAATAATGTTTTTATTACTGAAAGTATGGATATATTAAGTAAGATTACAAATAATGAAATTTATAAAGCAATACTTTATAAAACAATACAAAACATTGTAAAGGGAGAAAAAATAAGTGAAGCGTTTAAAGATCATTGGGCCGTACCAGATGTTGCATATTATATGATTGTTACTGGTGAGTCAACTGGAGATTTAGCTGAAATGATGCAAAAGGTTAGTGAGTATTATCAAGGACAACATAAAAGTATTGTCAATAGTTTGAAAGCGTTTTTGGAACCTGTTATGATTGCATTTTTAGCAGTTGTAGTTGGAGGAATAATTATTGCAGTTATAATGCCAATGTTTGGAATGTATGAACAAATTCAAAATAGTTAGGGGGATATATGAAGATATTTTGGTTTATTTTAGGAACTATTTTAGGTTCCTTTTATCTAGTAGTAGGGACTAGATTACCAAAGCAAGAAGATGTTATAAAGTCTAGGAGTAAATGTGATTCTTGTGGGAAAACTTTAAAATGGTATAATTTGATACCTTTACTATCATTTATTTTTCAACGAGGTAAATGTAGTTTTTGTGGAAAAAAAATAAGTGCATTGCACTTTGTAGTTGAACTAATTACAGGATTACTTTTCTTACTTGCATCATTTTATTTTCCGATTGGATATGAATTTTTTGTAGCTTTGGTAATCTTATCTTTAATGATTATAATATTTATTAGTGATTTTAAATATATGATTATTCTTGATTCACCTTTGGTTGCATCAGTATTAATTGTATTAATTTTAAAAATAATTTATTTAGATTTTAATAATATTTTATATAGTTTAATATCTGGAATTTCAATGTTTTTATTAATGATGTTAATTGAAAAAATAGGTTCTGTAATTTTGAAAAAAGACTCTTTAGGTGGCGGAGATATAAAATTATCTTTTGTAATGGGATTTATACTTGGCTTTAAGTTTAGTGTTGTAGCTTTAGTTTTATCGACGTTTATAGCACTTCCTTATGCTGTTGCTAGTGTAAAACTTTTAAAAAGGCATGAATTTCCATATGGACCATTTCTAGTCGGAGCTTTATTTATAGTTTTCTTTCAATTAGAAAAGTTTGATAATTTATTAAATTTCTTATTTAGTTTTTAAATCTTTTTCCTTGGATATGGTTTTCTTTCATCAGTTAAGCCCATTAAATAGTCTATGCTTGTGTCATATAATTTAGCAAGTAAGGCTATTTTTTCAATTGGAATAGTGTTTATTCCCATTTCATATCTACTGTATTGAGCTTGTGTAACTTTTAAGTATTTTGCTATTTCCATTTGTTTATAATCTTTATCTTCACGTATTTCTTTTAAGCGTTCTATATTCATTCTTTATCACCAATTTAATTTTACAAAATATACGTCTTACGCATTGACATATATACGTAAAGCGTATATAATTTATTTATAGTATGCACATTACGTATAAATAAATGAGGTGTTAGTAGTGAAAAAAGTGGTTGGATTTATTATTGTGAGTGTTATATTGTTAGTTTCTTTATCTTTTAAAAATACAAAAAACGAAGATATTTATTTTGAAAATGATGCTAGTAATAATAAAAATATGTTATCAATGATGCTTGAACAAACTGAAGGAGTAGGTGACTATAAAACTGTTAGTCAAAGTAGTTGGCCAACGGATGGATATAAATTTAATAAAGAGAGATCTGGTTGCGAAAATGGTGGAGAATTATCGTGGGATGATACAAAGAAAACTGTTATAATGAGTGGAAATGTTTCGGATAAATGTTATGTTTATTTTGATGTTTGGTTTCCATCAATAGCAGATTATTGCACCGATGGGGATAATTTAGCGAGTTGCGTAATAGACTTTGGTAATCAAGGTTCAGATATTTCCAATATTTATATTCATAACTCAACACTTGCAAATGGTGCGGGAGATAATTCATACAGATATGCTGGTCCATCAGAACAAGTTAATAATTTTGTGTGCTTTGGTTCAACAGAAAATCCATGCCCAATAGATAATTTATATCGAATAGTCGGAGTAATAGGTGGAAAAGTAAAATTAATAAAATATGACTATGCAAATAGTAATTTACTTGGAACAAATGGTGATTATAGTGGTGAGAAGACGCCAGATGAAAACTTTTATAAAGGAACTTTATCGACAATAAATACTTATTATTGGAATTATAATGCTGATATTAGTAACTACCCATATGGTTCAAATACATGGAGTACAAGTTTATTTAATAAAACGAACTTAAATACTAATTTTATAAATAATATAGGTAGTATATGGGCAGAAAAAATTGCAACAACAATATGGAAAGTTGGAGGAAATGTAGAGGCTAAAATAGAAACAGTTATTCCATCAATAGCGTATCAAAATGAAATAGTAAATCCCAATGCAATAAATAGTACTGATAATGCAACGGAATATAGCACTAAAATAGGATTAATGTACGTATCTGATTATTATTATAGTGCAAGCCCAAGTGCATGGACATTGGTTGGGTATGATAGTGATGAAATAAAAGATTATCGCATAGCAACAGGTGATAATTGGATGTATATGGGGGATCATGAATGCACTCTTTCAAGACGTACAGAGATTTCTAATTTTGTGTTTTTTGTGAATCTTAAAGGATTTGTGGGTTCTAATGGTGTAAAACATGATTATGCAATGCGTCCCTCTTTCAATCTTGAGTCTTTTGTAACCTATAAATTTGGAAGTGGAACTATGAATAATCCAATTCGCATAAATTAAGCTAATGTTTTTTTTAAGTACTTAAAGTTTAATAGAACTACGAATAAAATATTTATAATTTCTGATATAACAAGACTATAAATTCCAATATGACATAAAGATAAAATTGCCATAACAATTAGTTTTAAAACTACTCCCCATAAAGTTATATTCATGGTAATTTTGGCAAAACCAAGAGCTTGGAGAGAAGATGTAAGAACTCCTTCAAGGTAAAATAATACAAAGAAGGGTGCAAGTATTTTGATGTAATTAGAACCGTTCGTGGTGTTATATAAAGCAAATAATAATTTATCTCTGAATGTAAATATTATAAATGAAAAAAAGATACCAATTATTAAAGCAAATAAAATACTTTGATGAATTCTTCTTTTTACCATGCTTGTGTTTTTTTCTCCATTAAACTTACTTATCTCTGGTAAAAGTGATGTGGAAATAGCGGCGATAAAAAAACTGGGCATTGTTAAAAGTGCTAGAGAATATGCATTGTAGGCTCCATATTCTCGTAGTATGTATGAATTGGGATAACCTGAAAATAGAAGTAAATTAGTTAAGATTATTGGTTCTAGAAAATATCCAATATTTCCGATAATTCTACTTGATACCGTTGGTATAGAAATATTTAAGATATCTTTAGTATGTTTTTTACTGGGAAGTAAATTAGTTTTAAAATTAATGTGTTTGGGAATGAAATATAAAAATACAATTATAGAAGATATTTCTGAAAGTATTGTTAAAAGAATTAATCCTAGTACAGCATGCATTACTGATTTTTTCATTAATATTGGAAGTATAGTAATAATAATTATTAGTCGTATTATTTGTTCTATAATATTACTTGTAGCATGGGGAAGCATATTTTGTTTACCAGCAAAATATCCTTTTAATACAGATGAAATAGATACGAATGGTAAAGTTAGAGCAAAAGCAAGTAATATCGGAGATGCTAAAGGTTCTTTTAAAAGATTTATAGCAATAAAATCTCTAGTTAATAGAATTATTAATATAAGGATGAAATTAATAGAAAGAATTAAAAATGCTGCAGATGTAAGAATACGTATTGATCTATTCTTATTTTCTGATACTAATTTTGAAATGGAAATTGGTATTGCTAGTGTTGCTATAGTTAAAAGTAGTGAATATGTCGGTGTTGCAATAGTAAATAAGCTAATACCATATTCACCAATGATACGTGTATAAATTACTTTTATAATAAAACCTAATATTTTAGTTAGAAAGCCACTGAAAATAAGAATTAAAGTAGATTTTATAAATATGTTTTTTTTCATCTAGTATTATTTCTCCTTTATTTAAATTAAAAATTGTTATATAATAAATATATATGTCGGAAGGTGGTTATTTTGCAAGATACAATAAGTTTTTCAGAGTTAGTTCCGAAACTAGAAAAAAGAGAAGGATTTGAAACAATAAAAAAAGCATATGAATATGCTCTTAATGAACATAAAGGGATGACAAGATTAACCGGTGATGATTTTATCACTCATCCTTTGGAAGTTACAAAAATTCTTATGGATTTAAATGTTGATGATGTGACAATAATTGCATCACTTTTACATGAAGTAATAAATAATGGAAATAAAACTTATGAAGATTTAGTTAGTGATTTTGGGGAAGAAGTAGCTAAAATTGTTTTAAATGTGTCTAAAATTAATAAATTAGAATTACCAGATAATAATGAATCATCTGTAATTTATTTAAGAAAAATATTAGTTGGTCTTGCTGAAGATGTTAGAGTTTTATATATTAAACTTGCAGATAGACTACATAACATGAGAACTAACTGGGCTATTAATCCTCAAAAACAAAAGCAAAAGGCTGAAGAAACTATGTCTGTTTTAGTACCAATTGCTCATAGACTTGGTATTAATTCTATTAAAAGTGAACTTGAAAACTTGTCTTTATATTATTTAAAACCTGATGTTTATAATGATATACTAGAAAAACTAAATGAAACGG
>OIYS01000889.1_pt1 | contig 17612 bp, 15 predicted proteins | sample 1588271 | NCBI WGS metagenome assembly OIYS01 (sample SAMN03283286) | human gut metagenome | biome: human-associated habitat; material: feces | host: Homo sapiens | place: Peru | collected 2012
CTGCTTACCGGCGGAAACATCTTTGATGCCAGTGCCGCCATCGATCTGCTTTCGGAAGTGAATATTTCCGGCAGCAACATTCTGGGTGATAAAGCATACGGAACAAAGTCCATTCGCGCTTACATCACAGAGCAGAGAGCATCGTATACGATCCCTCCCAAAAGCAATGTGGTCGAGCCTTGGTTCTGCGATTTCCACACTTATAAGGAACGCCACCTGATCGAGTGTTTCTTCAATAAACTTAAAGTTTTCCGCAGGGTCGCTACACGCTATGATAAGCTCGCCGTGTCCTTTCTTGCTTTTGTCCATCTCGCTTCCATTTGGATTTTGTTGAAATAGCACAAGAATACTATGTTTTCAGATACGCTCTAACTGAATATGCGCGTCTGCTTGAATCTGGTAGGGGTGGTACCAGTGCGTATCTCGAACACAGCTCCTTCCTGTCGCCGGAAGCGGTTTTACAGTCTAATTTTGGCAATTCGGATAACCATTGTATCAATAGTCTTGCACTATCCCGCAATACACTGCGAGATTTGGTTGAGACTCAATTCGGGATGGTCAAGAACAGCAATGGCAATTTTGTTTATGATTCCCCCATTGAGACAAACCAGTTTTTATACAAGAATCCTGCAAATCCTGCTTTTCAGGGAACCTGCGGGCTTTGCTCTTGTGCCAATATTTTGAGATTTGCTGGTGTCAATGCGACCGAAGCGCAAATGATTGCTTACGCATCTACAACAAGAAACCCCGATACATTGTTTCAAAAACTCTGTGCGTCAGGTTATGCTGATTCTAGAATGAATGGAGGCATGAGTCCAAAGAGCAGACAGTGTATTTTGCAAAAATTTGGCATAGTCAGCGGGATATTTGCGTTAGCTATAGAGAAGGATGGAGGTTGGCGAACTATTAATGTACGGGATGGGGTGCTCTGAACCACTATTGACTCTCAAAGACGGAAAGTTGATTGATAATTTTTGCCTACTTAGTAAACAAAAAAGAGCGTGTTGTCAGTGACCCTATAGCTAGAATTGGTATTTATGCAGGTGATGCAACAGTGTCTTATCTTATATCTTGCGATAAGGCTCCCTTTTCAATAGGGCCGAAAGGAACTATGACAACAGAGTACCCTGTTCTTCTTGCAGAAGACTATGAGCGATATGAATGCCTCTATGCAAAAATGCGTGCAATTGTGTATAAATGTGATTGCTCAGAAACAGAAAAGCAAATCATTGTGGACTACATAGTAGCATTTAGGAAAACATTTGCACCTGCAATGATGAAGTCGTACGAGGAAATGGCTCCTTCTTTCTTTGAATGGGTGCGGAGTCAGACTGCCTGATAGCCGTTTCCACATATTTATGAGGGGAGAGAATTCAAGCATGGCGTATGTATATGCAGATATGGACGCATTGGTTGTATACCAGCAGATAATAGTGCAAACATTATCAACACTGGAAAGTCAGCTTGGATGTAGGGACGAGTTAATTGAGGACACGAAGTCAAAAATCAAAAGGGCTATTAAGCGTGCGGAAGAGGCTGAATGTGTTGTATATGCTTCTTTACAGGTTGCTGAAGAAAAATTACGTGAAGCAGAACAGCGGACGAGAGAATATAATTCCAATCTCGCAGACGACCAGGAGCCAATGACTACACCTGAATTCTATTACGATAATGTATACGAAAAAGAAAGAGAGTATTCTTGTGCACAGGCCACTCGGACGCACGCAGAAAACACGTTGTCCAGTTTCATGGCATATGTTCGTCACTATGAACAACAGCAAATGGAAGGAATTGAACACTTCAAGAAACTTCTCGGAATTAGTGGTAAGTTCTTTGAGGGGTACATAAAAAAACTTATTGAAGTGAAAATGTGTACTGCTGTTTCTGGGGGTACATTCTCTGTAAGAACTAAACCCTACAATAAGATTGGTCCTCAAAGCGATGATCAATCTTTGCGTCCACACATTGTTCTGACAGGTAAAAGTGTTGGTGCAGACGGTATATTGCATGATTATAGAACAGTAATTTACTATTCGGACAGGCCTAGAAATATACCAAATCCGTTTTCATTTGGCTGTAATTCCAAGCAAATTCAAGTATGGGGAGATCAACATTACTCTACCTGGCTGTTATCACTCTCTCATCAGGAAAGGACTGCTATTGAAAACTATACGGGAGAAGGCAATGAAAGCTATAGCATACTTAATACAAATTTGCGAGCAGGAGTTGTACTTAGTGGTCATGAGAAAGATCTGGTGAACAATCTTCACGCTGCTCTTAGCCGGGCAGCACTTCCACACGATGTCCAGGTATTTAGAGCACTTGACGATAATGGAGTAAGAGAGTTGGCGTTGTATTGTAATCAGGGTAATCTCGAAGCGGGTGCATCTCTTCAGGATAGTGCATTCATGAGTTGTTCTCTCTTGGCTAATAACTCATTCAACACAGATAGTAGCAACAAATACATTTTGCGCTTATCTGCTCCTCAGGGGCTGCACGCAGCGTATGTATACAAAGTATCTCACTTTTCAACAGAGCAAGAGTTACTTGTAGATAAAGACCACAGTATCTATATAACCGGCATATCGAAGTGTTCCAGAAAGGAAATCACACAAAACTCATGGGATAATGATGAGATTACAGTTATTGATGGTGTACTATCAGCTAGTTGAAGATTAACTTGTACTCTCGAGCCTGTATGACGCAGGAGCAGGATAAGGTATGGTAAAGGCACTGCGGTTGAATCTGCAAAAGAAGGATTTATTACAGTTGAATTGAGGATTCCTAAGTGTCTGAGTAAGCAATCATTAAGCTAACCAACAACGAGAACACCCTCAGGAGGTACACCTATGGTTTATGATGATATTGAAATGACTCCAACCCGTGATCAGGTTTTTTTCTTCGTTCTAGACACCTCTACGGGAATTTTGAATGAACGAATTATTGCAATTAACCATGCCATGTGGGAGGCAATCTTACTCTTAGAACAATACCAGGCCGAAGATTGGCTTGGACTGACGATAAAAGTGGCTGTTTTGGAGTGCGGAAGAACCACTCGATGGGTATCTAAAATGCCAGAGGCGGTCTGTGACTTTATATGGGAAGATATTCCCCCAGGGAATGGATACATTTCGTGGTATGAAGGGATTCTTGAATTGGAGTCTCAGCTGAGTAGAAGAGCAATGATGTATTCTGAAACCGGCATGAACGCTCCAGTTATTGTGTTCATTACAAACACGCCGCCAATAGAGCAAGACTGGGATAAAACAATAGAACCTCTACATCACAATACCTGGTTCAAGCATGCGATTAAGTATGCTATTACTTCTGATCATTCCTCACTGGAATCGTTGAAGGAACTTATCAGAATGCCTGAGTTTTGTTATGAGTTAACGAATCCTGACCAATTGTGTGGGACTTTGCTAAATCTGCTCAAGGAAGCAGGTACCTATATTGCCATAGGGGCAGAGGCTGGACGTTTCTGGAGAGACAAAGATATTCCTGTTAAACAACCGGTAGAACCAGTATTCCTCCCTGATGATATATGGGATAACTGGTAAAATACAGGTATTTACTGAAAAGAGGAAACAGTATGAGTTGCCCCTACTGTTATTGGAATAATTACTTTGGCTGCCGCAAGGCAAACAAAGACGTCAATGAAGATACATACTGCAACTACAGCACTCTATGGAGAGCCTGGTTAGAAGAATGCAGGAAGACCATTGGCTAACACTTGCTGCGGCCCAATACATATGTTCCTACTGGCCGTGCCTGGAAGTTTGATTAATCTAGAAGCACCGCTGCCGCATCTACTATTGATTTGGATGTTTACCAGAGTGTTAAGAAGCAATCTCTTTGGCTGGAGGTTCCCGAAATTGTGAAAAGGAGACGTGTATGATTCAAACATTAAAGCATATCATTGATGTTTATGGCCTGGACATTCTTAAGGATGGAAACAAACTGCTGGCCTACTATTCGGATTTGTCGCCTAAGCAGCAAAGGGAGCGGCAAATGCTTGAGTATCTTGTGAAATGTAACGGTCACGTCATACTCCTAAATGCACTCTATGACACTACAGATGAGCAGATGCGGAAAAAGAAACTGCTTGTGGAACGGATGGTTGCGCAAGTTCTTGTTTCTGACGATATCGCTGAAACAGTATGCCAGAATTTCTGGAAAGCAATCGGAGGAACGCCGATTGTTTTGAAACAACCGAAAACGGTACCCACCAGCTACAACTCTAAGAATCTCCAGGGAGATGAAAGGGAGAATGCTACCCCTCTTCGGAAGAGAGTTCTGCAGGTGATCGACGGAGGTTCAACTATAGAATCCATTGTAGATCGAGGCTTTATGAGTCTGGAGGATGGTGCCTTTGACGAGGCAAAGAAACACTTTGACCGTGTTCTGAACGTCCATCCCCAGTGCGCCGATGCTTACCTGGGGCTTTTCATGGCAGAAATCAAAGCGAGGAATAAATCTCAGGCAGGAAAGATCTTTGCTGATGGTGACCTCACTGGAAATCGTTTCTACCAGCGTGCTAAGCAGTTTGCGGATGCATCTCTGAAAGCAGAACTGGAAAGCTGGGAGAAGCAACGCAATAACCGTCTGTTCCGTGAGGTGGAAGCACGGGAAGAAGCCATGAAGACAAAGCAAGCAGCTGAAAAAGCGGCTCAGGAGGCACGGGAAGTATCCGAAAAAGTAGTCGAAAAAGCCAGACAATCGAGAATGCACGAATTACGTAAAAAATACAGTCAATGCCAATTTGTGGTCAATGCCGGAGGTCACCATACCGTAGGACTGAACACAGATGGCACGGTTGTGTCAACGGTGGCCAATATTTTGGGGGGAAGCCCGTATAATGTAAGCAGCTGGAGGAATATCGTTGCGGTCAGTGCCGGAGGTCACCATACCGTAGGACTGAAAGCAGATGGCACCGTTGTGGCGACGGGGAATAATGATAACGGCGAGTGTGACGTAAGCAACTGGAGAGATATCGTTGCGATCAGTGCAGGACACTATCATACTGTAGCCCTGAAAGCAGGCGGCACGGTTGTGGCAACGGGAAATAATGATGACGGCGAGTGTGACGTAAGCGGCTGGACAGATATCATTGCGGTCAGTGCTGGATGCTTCTATACCGTAGGTCTAAAAGCAGATGGCAGAATTGTGGCGACTGGATCGAACATGGTTAGACAGTATGATGTAAGCTGGAGAGATGTCGTTGCGGTCAGTGCCGGATACCAGCATACTGTAGGGCTGAAAGCAGATGGCACCGTTGTGGCAGCTGAGGGAAACAATAGGAGTGGCCAGTGTAATGTATTCGGCTGGTCAGATATTGTTGCGGTCAGTGCAGGAAATTGGCATACTGTAGGCCTGAAAGCAGACGGAACGGTCGTGGCTACGGGATCGAATATAGATAGACAGTGTGACGTAAGCAACTGGACAGATATTGTTGCGGTCAGTGCCGGAGAAGAACATACTGTAGGCCTGAAAGCAGACGGAACGGTTGTAGCTACGGGGATTTATTGGTCTGATGTAGTCGCTTGGAAGCTCTGCAAGAATCCACTAAACTTTGCCAAGGAAGCCATACAAATTAGGCAAAATCGTCTGACGGCTGCCCAAAACGAGCTTGCCGGACTGCATGGCCTATTTACAGGAAAACGCCGCAAGGAATTGCAGCAAGAAATTGCAGAATTGGAAATAAACATTCGGAAACAGAAAGAGAGATTTCGCAAAGCGTAATTGCAGGGATAACAAAGCGGATGAAACAGGCAATTAGTCCGTTTGTTGATTTATGAGGAATAGCTGAAGATTCCCGCAATCGTAGAAAGAGGAGACGCGTATGATTCAAACATTAAAGTATATCATTGATATTTATGGTCTGGATATTCTAAAGGATGGAAACAAACTGCTGGCCTACTACTCGGATTTGTCACCTAAGCAGCAAAGAGAGCGACAAATGCTTGAATATCTAGTGAGATGCAACGGGCACATCACACTCTTGAATGCGCTCTATGACACTACGGATGAGCAGATGCGGAAAATGAAGCTGCTTGTGGAGCGGATGGTTGCGCAGGTCCTTGTTTCCGACGATATCGCTGAAACAGTATGCCAGAATTTTTGGGAAGCAATCGGAGGAACGCTGATTGTTTTGAAGCAACCGAAACCGGTACCCACCAGCCATAATCCTAAGAATCTTCAGGAAGATGAGAGTGAGAATGCTACCCATCTTCGGAAGAGAGTTCTGCAGACGATTGACGGAGGTCCAACTATAGAATCCATTGTAGATCGAGGCTTTATGAGTCTGGAGGATGGTGCCTATGATGAGGCAAAGAAACACTTTGACCGTGTTTTGAACGTCCATCCCAAGTGCGCCGATGCTTATCTGGGGCTTTTCATGGTAGAAATCAAAGCGAGAAACAAATCTCAGGCAGGAAAGATCTTTGCTGATGGTGACCTCACGGGAAACAGTTTCTACCAGCGGGCCAAACAGTTTTCTGATACATCCCTGAAAGCAGAACTGGAAAGCTGGGAGAAGCAACGCAATAACCGCCTGTTCCGTGAGGTGAAGGCACGGGAAGACGCTATGAAGGCAAAGCAAGCAGCTGAAAAAGCGGCTCAGGAGGCAAGGGAAACAGCCGAAAAAGCCATACAGACGAGAATACTTGAATTGCGTACAATTCGTTCAAAATACGATCAATGCCGATTTGTAATCAGCGCCGGAGATTGGCATACCGTAGGTCTGAAAGCAGATGGCACGGTTGTGGCTGCGGGGCTCAAAAGCCGTGTAAGCAGCTGGACGGATATCGTTGCAGTCAGTTCCGGAGAATACCATGCTGTAGGTCTGAAAGCAGATGGCACGGTTGTGGCTGCGGGACCGAATTTTCACGGAGAGTGTAACGTAAGTAGTTGGGCGGATATCGTTGCGATCAGTACAGGAGACGACCATACCGTAGGTCTGAAAGCAGATGGCACGGTTGTGGCGACGGTCATTACTCTTCGGGATAATGATATTATAAAGCCTGATTTTGGACAGTGCGAAGTAAGTGGCTGGACGGATATCATTGCGGTCGGTGCCGGAAGTGCCTATACCGTAGGCCTGAAAGCAGATGGCACCGTTGTGGCTGTGGGGAGCAAGGCTTTTGGTGTGTGTGACATAAGCGGCTGGAAGAATATCGTTGCAGTCAGTTCCGGAAAAGGCCATGCTGTAGGCCTGAAAGCAGACGGCACGGTTGTGGCGACGGGGCTTAATGATGACGGCCAGTGTGACGTAAGCAACTGGAGAGATATTGTTTCGGTCAGCGCCGGAAGTTACCATACCATAGGCCTGAAAGCAGATGGCACGGTTGTGGCTGTAGGGAAAAACAATGTTGGTCAGTGCAACGTAAGCAGCTGGGCGGATATTGTTGCGGTCGGTGCAGGAGGTTTACATACTGTAGGCCTGAAAGCAGGCGGCACGGTTGTGGCTGCGGGGTACAATAATGATGGCCAGTGTGATGTAAACGGCTGGAAGCTCTGCAAGAATCCACTGAACTTTATGGAGGAATCCAAGCAAAAAAGAGCACAAAAGAAGGAGGAACGCTACCAAAAGCAGCGTCAGGAGCAGATGCTGATGTATCAACGAAAAAAACTAACAGCTGCAAAAAACGAACTTGCCGAACTGCATGGCCTATTTGCAGGAACGCGCCGCAAGGAATTGCGGCAAGAGATTGCAGAACTGGAGATAAATATTCAGATCACAAAGAACAAGATTGAAGAAATAACGAAACGCCTTGACGGATAGCGTTAGTTTCATTTGTTGCCCCGTGACTATAGGCGGCAACAATATATAGAGTAGTAACGGTGGTTATTATGATTCGAACGACTTTTTTGGCTTTGCCCACTACATTGGATTTGGTTTGGCACAGGTGATATATAGTCTCTTTAGCTTTTTCAATGGAATCAATCGGCAATGTTGTTAGATACATCATTACACTGGAGGGGCTGTCAACCAAGAGGCGAACAAATACCGAGTCGAATTGATCTATGAGGAATTGATAGGGTGTTCTTGCTGAGTTATGCTGAGATAATGGAGTATCTTCCGGATAGTTACAGTCGCGCGTGTACGAATACAGTGTATGCCGCATCTCAGGCGGGTAAAAACGTACCTGACTCATTTAATCCGTCTGTGAGAACATGCTGGTGGTGGTTAAGATCACCTGACGGTACATTACGTGCTGCAACAACGGTTTTTCCTGATATGGAAAACACAATTGATGCGGTGAATAACGCTTCTAGCTGTGTGCGTCCGGCAATATGGGCGGATATTAACACGCCGGACTTAAACATCTAAAATGTCATATAGACTTTGGCTAATAAAGGAGAATTGATATGTTCAAGCGTAAATACCCCAGGATTGGCTGGTATGTAAGCCTTCTCGGACCGGAGACGGATGATTCCTATAAAATTGCGGATCATCTCCATCATAACGTTATTACGGTAGATGAGGAAGCGTATCTGGTTGCGCAAAGGCTTGACGGATTCACAAACCCTAAAGATATTGAAAATTTCAGCGAAGCAACTGTTGAAGAGGCTATCGATATGTTTGACAATGCTGGAATAATCGAGCATCCCCATAAAATTCTGGGCAGACCATGCTATTTTGTATCTCCCCAAAAAAGTAAACAGCAAAAGGCCATATGGATTACTGGGAAGCTTTTGAAAAATCGGCTCTTGCGTTTCGAAATTGCATTCTTGATTGCTGCGATTTATACTTATTTTAAGCATTATACATTGCCTTTTTTAATTGCGATTGCATTAGTACTTTTTTCATTTGTAAGTGTCTTGATAATTGAAATGGAAAGCAAGTACGAAGAAATTGCAGCTGATTATAAGGCAACACATAAGATCGACGATTTTGATTTTTGAGCTTATCTTGCGTAATAATTGTAAGCGTCAGACCTCCCCACGTCTTGCTCGCCATACCATCCCCGTGAGAAAATATTCCAAACTCCAAATATCTCCCCTATCCTGCGTGGGAGACAGTTGGCATATCGGGAGATGGTCAAAATGGAGCAAAGTCTGCAAGTGCTGTCCAAACAGGAACGGTTGGAGCGGTGGAGTGGAAAAATTGCGGCCTGCCGTAGCAGCGAGATGGGTGTTTCACAAGCTTATCCGCCTGCGTTCTGCGAAAGAATATCCGCTGATAATCGAAACGACCTATCTGCCCCAAAGCCGCTTCATGAGTCTGGACACGGAGATTTTGTCCAACGGGTCGCTGTATGATTTTCTGCGTTCGCGCTACGGCTTCCACGCGGATCGCGCCAGCGAGACGCTCCGCCTGGTCATGCCCCGGCCGGATGAGCGCACGCTGCTGAACATTTCCGCGAACACGCCGTGTATGCTGCTGGAGCGGTTCAGCTATAAATATGGACAGCAGGAGCCACCCGAACTGAATATAAGTGTTACACATCTCCATAATTTGTCGATTTCAAACGTCGAGTACCCTTCCTGACCTATATTGGTGGTATTCGGGGCATTGATAGATGGCCAGGACCATTTAATATACTTTATAATTTGATTGAAAGCTCTTAAGGATGGAATAACGTTTTTCAACATGCACCCGCAATTACATGAGTTAATTTTATCTTTAGGTACTCCAAGCAGCAAGCGCATTACACATCGCAGGGTAAGTACTCTGTTAAGCCTGCCCATACAAAGCTAATGTTCGATTGTCAGGTGGAACGGCATAAACACACATTAAAGTATTTGAAAGTAATGTGTGAATGCAGAAGCACCCAGTGTTTCTCGTTGCGCCAAAACTGACTACCAACTTCTTGCTGGATTGTGCTGCACCGGAGCCGAATGGTAGCTGCCTATGATAACGATGGAATTGTACAGTGCCGCCAGCAGGTATTTCTTAAGGATACCTGTACCACGGAAACAACCCTTTACGCATTCTCTTTTATCATTCCCAATATATTCCTCAGCGATTCGTCAGAATCGCGTAGCCGTAGCTTGAAAAACTGCGTTCATCAGGGCTTGGGGCGGGGCCTCAACAAGCAGAAACCCATCTGTTCCGTGGAAAGTGGAATAGATGGGTTTTCGTATTTGTAATACAAATGCATTGCTTGCTACTATTGTAACAAATTGGGTGTAACCGTTATTAGCAGAACTATGTATTTCGAGCACAGGCAATCCCTTGACCTAATAAATAAATCAAAATTAATACTGAAAATGTATTGAAATAAATGTATATTTGTGATATTATGTGATTGAAAGAAAGTACGAAAGGAAGATCATGCAATGCCTCATATTGGTGTAACTGTTTATGATATGCTCTTGTCGTGCCCTGGAGATGTACTTGATTTGAAAGGTACTATTGACGCTTGTGTGAAAAGCTTTAATGCCTCGATAGGCGAAGTTAACAATATCAGGATTGAGCTGAAGCACTGGTCTACTGACAGCTTCTCCCAATTCGGAGATAAGCCGCAGAACATTTTAAACAAGCAGTTCATTGATGATTGTGATTTGTGCGTGGCATTGTTGGGAATTCGGTTCGGTACACCGACTGACAATTATGATTCCGGCACCGAAGAGGAAATTGAAAAAATGCTTGCACAGGGTAAACAAGTGTTTTTGTATTTCGTGGAGAGGAATGTTGACCCAAACAGAATAGATGTGGAACAATACAAAAAGGTTCAAGAGTTCAAAAAAAGATATACGGACAAAGGAGCATATACGGTTGTAAAAAGCGGAGAAGAATTGCGAACCGTTTTTCAAAATGCACTCTTTCTGTATTTCATAAAGCTTGTTGCTCCGAATATGACGCAGTCACAACCAACTCTTGCACCTAAGCTGGTAATTTCATCCAATAAAGGAGAGGGGGTAACGATTACACCGTTTCATACAAACTATCAGAGAATCAAGCTGATCAAAGATAAAGAAGACAGTATCAAAAAACTGATTGATGAGATTTCAGCCATTATGATCATTCCGTCCTCCGAGATTCAACACGAAGAGCCTGAATCCAAGTTTTCGGATGAAGAACTGCAGAGAATGCCTACGGATGATTTTCTTGAACTTGTTGAAAGCAAAGAAATAACTACTAAACAGTTTTATCGTATTTGCGGAGCAACGCCACCTGAATATATGAAAGCTGAGATTGGTGAAACGCAGAAGCAGTTGGTTGACTCCTTCTGCAAGAAGCGTGAAATTAAACTTAATTGCGATTTCTATTTTTTAGGTAATCTTCACAAAGAGATTAAAACCCCCATTTTTTCTGCACATGGAGACAGAACTACATATTATCACGGAAGTGAGTCGGAAAAGGAAAAAATCAAGCTTTTTGAGAATCTCCTTTGTAAACTTCGGAAGTATAATCAAACGGTTGAATTTTTCAGAAGTATTGATTCCATGTTTTGCGTATCACTTAAAGTTGAAAACCAAGGTAATACTTTTGACGAAGATATTGATGTTAAACTATTCGTTGAAACAGGTTGCTATGTTGATGTTGATAGTATTCCCAGCCCCGGATTGCTCTTCTTAGAAGAGGCTGTCGAGTTGAAAGTTCCAAAGGCTTTGTTTTGCGACCATCACCATGCAGATATTGAAGATTATTCCGGCTATCCTATTGGTCATTATATCCCACAGATATTCTCCAATCCACTCAAGAGCAAAAGTGAAGAAATAGCGGAAAAACAAAGGGAATACCAAGATATGCTTGAGCGTGTATTCTGCTACGATATCAGAGGGAATGAGCAGGATGACATTCTTTTCTTCAATATTCCTTATCTCAAACAGAACACAAAAATGTTTTTTCCTTCGTATTTGTTTTTTATACGAAAGCCTAAGAATCTCCGATATGAAATTCGGTCAAAATATTCGCCTGAAGTCTATAGGGGAACATTAGAACTGAAAGATGGGGGTCAAGGCTAAGATGGAAAGAAAACCAATTATTGTAGCACAAAGGTTGACTGAACTACGCGAGAGTGTACATCTTTCGCAGGCAAAACTAGCCGCTCAGTTTGAAGGCGTTGAACAGTCAGCTATCTTTAGATATGAGAACGCACAGTCTTTTCCGCCATATTGGGTTCTCATGCAATATGCTGATTTCTTCGATGTATCTCTCGACTATATTTTCGGAAGAACGGACAATCCGCAAGGGAAGCTGTATGGCTATCAGCCCAAAGTAATCCAGCACAGTACGCAAATGCAAGAATTTATCGAAATGTGTTTTGACCCCAAATCACCAGCAAATGCGAAGCTTAAAGAAATGTTACTAGGTATGATGATAGAAGGTGACAAATGAAAGCTGTGATTTACGCTCGCTATTCCTCCGACAATCAGCGGGAAGAATCCATTGAGGGGCAGATTCGAGAATGCACCGCTTTTGCCGAGAAAAACGGTATGACGGTTTTGCGGCATTATATTGACCGTGCTTTCTCTGCCAAGACGGATAACCGCCCGGAATTTCAAAGGATGATCAAGGACAGTAAGGAAAAGCTGTTTGATGTCGTGCTGGTCTGGAAACTGGACCGATTTGCCAGAAATCGCTATGACAGTGCCCAATACAAAACCATTCTGAAGAAAAATGGTGTCCGTGTTGTATCCGCAAATGAGGCAATTTCCGAAACCGCCGAAGGCATTCTGATGGAATCCGTATTGGAGGGATATGCGGAATATTTTTCCGCCGATCTTGCGGAAAAGGTCAATCGGGGTATGACAGAGAACGCCTTGAAATGTAAGTTCAACGGCGGCAATCCAACCGTGGGTTACATCATTGACAGTGACCAATATTTTCAAATCGACCCGGTAAAAGCGCCTTTTGTGCTGGATGCTTTTAAGATGTACGATGAAGGCTCCACTATGTCTCAGGTTCGGGATTATCTGAATGAGCGTAATGTGACCAATAACCGGGGCGGCAAGCATACCATCAACAGCATCGCTAAGATGCTCAGGAATCGTCGGTACATCGGTGAGTACAGTTTTCGGGATGTTATAATCCCCAATGGCATCCCTGCCATCGTTCCGGAGGAGCTGTTTGAGCGGGTGCAGGAGAAGATTGAGAAGAACAAGAAAGCCCCAGCCCGTCACAAGGCTGAGGACGACTACCTGTTGACCACCAAGCTGTTCTGCGGACACTGTGGAGCCTACATGTACGGCGAAAGCGGGAGAGGGAGAAACGGCACGGTTCACCGCTACTACAAATGTGTGTCTGTAAAGAAGAAGCGGACGGACTGTAAAAAGAAAGCGGTCAAAAAGGACTGGATCGAAAATTTGGTCATCAGCCAGACGATGAAGCTGGTGAATGACGAGGAAACCATCCGAGCAATTGCCGCCATGCTGCTGGATATGCAGGAGCGAGAGAATACCAATCTGCCGCTTTTGACAGAACAGCTCAAGGAAACCCAGAGAGGCATCGACAATCTTCTGAACGCCATCCAACAGGGGATTTTCACAAAGTCCACCAAAGGGCGGTTGGAAGAGCTAGAGGCAGCGAAGGAAGAACTGGAAATCAAAATCGCCAACGAGAAAATTGCCAAGCCGAATCTGACAGAGGAACAAATCCTTTTCTATCTGCACAAATTCCGGGTGCTGGATAGGAGCAAACAGTCCCACCGCCAGCGGCTGATCGATACCTTCATCAACCGGATTTATCTCTATGATGATAAGCTGATCATCACCTTCAATCACAAGGATGGCGCGGACACCATCACACTCAATGACATAGAAACCGCTCTGACTGAACAGGAAGATGGTTCGGATTTGGTTAGCTCCGCTGTACCAAAGGGGAGTTCTTATAGGACTCCCCTTTGAACTTTTTGTGAACATTTTTCAGAAGCTGCACGTTGGTGTGCAACTTTTCTCTGTTTTGAAACTATGGATAGAAGGACTTTTTCCTTACTACAACATTCGGAGGTTTCTACGACAGAGGAAAACTACAATTACCGTACAAGTCAAACTCTCTTGCGTAACCAGTTCCCAGGGAAAGGGAAAATTCCGGTAATACCAAAATTCCAACCGAAAGATGGTGATTTTAACGACCTTCTGCTGATCGGCTTTGACAAAACAAATCTGGAAGATCAGAATCATCTTGACCGGATGGTGCATTTTTTCCTGTATGATTACCGCTTTGAGCGGGTATGGAAAAATCCCGAGGCTGACATTGAAAAGCTGTCCCGATACCGGGCTGTGCTTTCTCCCGATTTCAGCATGTATTTGGAAATGGCACCTGTGATGCAGATGTATAATGTGTTTCGTAACCGCTGGTGCGGTGCTTACTGGGCATCCAAGGGTATACGGGTGATCCCAACCGTCAATTGGGGTGATGAATCCACCTTTGATTTCTGCTTTGACGGCATTGAAAAGGGCAGCGTTGTGGCAGTTTCAACCTACATGGCTTCCGAGCATGATCATCGAAAGGATCAGAAGGAATGGTTCATGGCTGGTTACAATGAGATGCTGCGGCGTATAGAGCCAGAGAGAATCATTTGCTACAACACCCCGTTTCCGGAGATGCAGGGAGACATCGTGTATGTGGATTATGAACGCAGCTCCTGGCGGTACATGGACTATGACCAGAAGGCAATGCCCCATGAAGATTTGGACTGCTATAAAATTGGTGGCGCAAATCACACGTTTTGTGATACAATGGACGCATACATGATCGGTAAAGGCGGCGGAAGCGCTTATGGTGGAAAATGGAGACCAAATCCCAATAAGCCGCAAGACCAGCGCTATCTGGGAAATCCCGGAGAAATCAAAAGAACGATAATGAATAACGGTGATGTTTACAAGACAAAAATGGGGCCTGATGGGCGGGCGGAAATGGAACGGCATGAGACAAATCACAACCGTGGAGATAAGCATACGAACCCACATGACCACAGAATTAGCTGGGATAATCCAGATGAACATCCGGTTCCAGGTCCGCCGATCAATTATCCGAATGGTGCACCAGAATTTAAGAACTTCAGCGAGGTGTTTTGCATGAAGGAAATAATTGTTCCATATGGCAGTATGAATTTTGAAACCATCAGTGAATTTAAGCGCAGCATCAACTGGGGTGCTGAGATTGAATTTGAGTGGAATGGGGCTGTGTTTAATATCATCAGATATGGTACCGATGGGAAAATAACAATCTACGCAGCAAATAAACCAGAAACTGAGAAAGTATGTGAGACGGCGGATGAGGCGCTGGAATACATGGTTGGCGATGATAGATTGCGGGACATCATTACCAAGGTTCATGTTGTATCCCGGTCGATTTGAAAAAGATGCCTATGTGAAGTGAAAAAATAGGAAATTTGATGCTCTGAAATCCAAAAAAACGTTGGTATGACAGGGTTTTTCAAAAAGTCCTATAAGAACACCCGTACCAGAGAAGAATGATCCGAACCTGTTCTTGGTGAGAGACGGGTTCGGATTATTTCTGTTTTAGGACTCGAAAGGGCAGCGGCAGCAACGCTGCCGCAACAAACAGTCCGGCGGACTGTTTTAGGGTCTATCTGAAAACCGGGAATATGACCAACAGCGAGGGATTTTTCGCCTGCTGAAGCCATTTTTCCGCAGGAATACTTTGTGTATTACAAGGGAAAATGGTGCACAGCAGGCGGAAAAGACCCGCTGTTTGGGCATGTTGACGGTTTTCAGATAGACCCTAAGATAAGTGGGAGAGTCCCTCCAATTTCAGGCGCATCCCGTAGGGATGTGGATGAAATTGGAATATGTCAACGGTCAGTCTTCTGCAAAGTCTCGCGAGCGCGCCAATATGGACTCTTACTGGCAGATTTGCCGTTGACTGCAAAGCAGGAAAAGATTCGCCCCGCGGCAGCCCGAAAAGGGCAGCCGCGGGGTTCTTTTGCAATTCCAACTCCTTTTCGTGCGTCATCAAACAAGCTCGTCCATGCTGCACCCCAATACCTGCGCTATTTTCTTGACGGTCAGCACACCGGGTTCTACGTGACCGTTTTCCCAGCGGCTGATATCCTTGACCCGGCATCCGATGGCCTCGGCAAGCTGTCCCTGGGTCATGCCTGCAGCCTGACGGGCAGCCCTTCATTTATCTCCCATTTCTATCCTTCCTTTTTGCAGTTCGACTTTTTGTTCCTTGCTGCGTGGGGTGTTGCTCCCACATTCTCCTGACATTCCTGATAATATGTCATACACCGCATATCTTCAAGAACTTTTTTATGGTACAACCTCCTTCGGCATCAGCGGCGGCATATTACACGCCTGAGTTCTGGCCCCAATGAAGAAATTGCTGTTTTACAGTTCAGATGATTCTTTTTTCTTGAAATGCGTAGCTTTGTGGCATATAATGGAGACAACGCTTTGAAAGGACTGTGGTTCCATGAAAGTAACGCTGCAAAATCTGACGAAAAAGTTCCCCAGCCGCAACAAAAAGCAGCCCGCCGACGTGATCGCCGTGAACGACTTCACCTTTGAGATCCCCGACGGCGTGCTGCTGGGTCTGCTCGGCCCTTCGGGCTGCGGCAAGTCCACCACGCTGAACCTGCTCTCCGGACTGCAGAAGCCTACCTCCGGCCGTATCTTCTTCGGCGACGACGACGTCACCGACCTGCCTGCGGAGAACCGGGGCGTGGGGCTGGTGTTCCAGAATTACGCCCTGTATCCCCATCTGACGGTACGGCAGAATATTACTTTCCCTCTGGAAAACCGGACGGGCAAGGACAAGCTCACCCACCAGCAGATGGCCGACATGGCGCTGGAAGCGGCGAAGCTGGTGCAGATTGAAGAACTGATGGACCGCAAGCCCAAGGAGCTGTCCGGTGGCCAGCAGCAGCGTGTGGCCATCGCCCGGGCGCTGGTAAAAATGCCGAAAATCCTGCTGCTGGATGAACCCCTTTCCAATCTGGACGCCCGTCTGCGGCTCCAGACCCGGGAGGAGATCCGCCGCATCCAGCGGCAGACCAGCGTCACTACCGTGTTTGTCACTCACGATCAGGAGGAAGCCATGAGCATCTCCGACATGATCGTGGTGATGCGCGATGGTGTGGTGCAGCAGATCGGCAAGCCCCAGGAGGTATACGACAACCCCGTGAACCTGTTCGTGGCCAAATTTCTGGGCACTCCGCCCATCCACGTCTTTGACGGATGCATCAGGGACGGCAAGCTGTACATAGGCGGCGCGGCGGTGCTGGACGCGGCAGGCGCCGAGGAGCAGCCGGTGTACGCCGCCGTCCGTCCGGAGGGCTTCGTCCCTGCGGAGGATGGCCCCCTGTGCTGCAAGCTGGATCGCGTGGAGGTCATGGGCCGCGACATCAGCGTGGTATGTACCCATCCAGACTGTGAAAACGCGGTGATCCGCGCCATCATCACCGCCGACAGCCGCGTAGATACCACCCGGGAGTCGATACGCTTCGCCCTGAAGCCCCACAAGGTGTTCCTGTTCCACCGCGACACGCAGGTCCGGCTGGACTGCACTCTGAGGTGACGCCATGGACAAGTGCAGCGTCAAGGGCTGGCTCTATCTGCTGCCCGCCATCGCCTTTCTGGGCGTGTTCATGGTCTACCCGCTGGTGGACGTGTTCGTGTACTCCTTTGAGGAGGGGTACAATTCCGCATCCCAGACATTTTCCGGTGTGGGCCTGTTCAACTACCGCTACGTG
>OIYS01000892.1_pt1 | contig 17603 bp, 15 predicted proteins | sample 1588271 | NCBI WGS metagenome assembly OIYS01 (sample SAMN03283286) | human gut metagenome | biome: human-associated habitat; material: feces | host: Homo sapiens | place: Peru | collected 2012
TCTCTTTTTAATAACCCTCTTTTTTATTAATGTCTACTATTTGGGGTTCACATCAAATTTGCGACTCTTTTTTTGTGATTTTTCCATGGAAATTTTTAATTTTTCCTTTGATTTTCGTAAAAATTATGGTATAATTTATTTATCAGTTTTAAGTGGGCAGAAAATCCCACTTTTATTATTAGTTATGGAGGTGTTTATGAAACTAGTTTTAGATAAACTTAAAATTGATTTACAAAAAAGATTAGATAGTGAGGAAATAATAGTTGATGATGTAACGTTTGAAGAAAAAGGAAAATATCATTTTTTAACAGTTACTTTAGATAAAATCGGAGGAATAGATTTAGAAACTATTGTTGATGCAACAAAAATTGTAAATGAAGTAGTGGATGAGGCCAATATAACTGATGATAGTTATATACTAGATGTAGTAAGTAAGGAAAGAGGAGAGTAAAATGAATGGTAAAGAATTAATTAAAGCGTTAAATACTATTGTAGAAGAAAAAAATATAAGTGCTGATATAATATTTGAGGCATTGACATTGGCACTTCAAACAGCATATAAGAAGAACTTTAATTCAAAAACTAATGTTAGAGTGGATATTAATCGTGAAACTGGAGATATTAAAGTTTATTCTTATTATGTAGTTGTACCTGAAATTGATGAAGGTAGTACGGTAGAAGATGAAGAAGGTAATATTACTAAAGTAGAACCTGAAGTAAATAGGGATGCTCAAATATTACTTGAAGATGCTATTAAAAAGGTACCAACTATAAAAGTGGGAGAAACTATTGAAGAAGAAGTAACACCTAAAGATTTTGGAAGAGTTGCAGCTGGTACTGCTAAACAAGTAGTTATGCAAAAAATAAGAGAAGCAGAAAAAAATAGTGTTATTGAAGAATTTGCTGATAAACAAGATGAATTAATGGTTGGTATGGTTGCAATGGAAGACCAAAATAATTATTATATTGATCTAGGTAGAACTAGAGGAATACTACCTAAAAAAGAAACTATTCCTGGAGAACAAATAGTAATGGGATCAAGTATTAAAGTTTATGTAAGTAAAGTTGAAAGTGGACCAAAAGGACCTATCATTAAATTATCTAGAAAAAATTATGGATTTGTTAAAAGATTATTTGAACATGAAATACCTGAAGTTGCAAATGGTACAATAATTATTACTCAAGTTGTTAGAGAAGCTGGTATTCGTACGAAAGTAGCTTTATATTCAACAAATGATAGAATTGATGCAATTGGTTCTTGTATCGGAGAAAGAGGTTCAAGAATTGCTGGTATCTTAAAAGAACTAAAGGGTGAAAAAGTAGATTTAGTTTTATATAGTGAAGATCCTGCAGAATTTATTAAAAATGCTATGACACCAGCTAAAGATGTAATTGTATCAATACCAGATGCTGAAGAAAAAAATGCTTTAGTAATAGTTAATAATGATAATTTATCACAAGCAATTGGTAAAAAGGGAAGTAATATTAAATTAGCTAGTAAATTAACCAAATATCATTTAGAAATTAAAACAATGGAAGAAATTCAACAAGCAGGTAATAATTAATGAAGAAAATTCCCATGCGTTCATGTGTAATAACTAAAGAAAAATTACCTAAAAAAGAATTAATTAGAGTAGTTAGAACACCAGATGGTGAAGTAATTATTGATACAGTAGGTAAATCAAATGGACGTGGAGCTTATTTAAAGAAAGATATTGAGGTTATAAAAAAAGCTAAAAGTAATAAAGTTTTAAGTAGGATATTAGAAGTTGAAATACCTGATAAGATATATGAAGAGTTAGAAGAAATAATAAATAATTAAAGAAAGGTTGTGATTAAATGAAGGTTTCAGAATATGCAAATGATGTAAATTTATCTGTGGCAGAAATATTAAAAAAATGTCATGAACTATCAATTAATGTAAGTTCTAAAGATGATTATTTAACTGATGATGATATTATTATGTTAGATAATACTATTAATTTGATATCTACGGATGAAGAAATTACTTTTGAAGAAGAAGAGGATATTGAAGATAAAGTTGATGAAATAATGACTTCTTCAAGAGTAGATAAAAGTATGAAGGATAGTATTGCTAAAGAAAAATTAAAGAAAAAAGATAGTAAGCAAGAATTTAATTTGAAGAAAAAAGAAATGTATAAACATAAGAATAAACTTATGAAAAATGAAACTGATGAAAATATTGTTTTATACAAAAATGGTATGAGTGTTTCAGAATTTGCAAATGTTCTAAATGTTGGTGGAGCTGAAATAATAAAAAAATTAATGGAAAATGGTTTAATGTTAAGTTTAAATCAACCAATTGATTTTGAAAATGCCGAAATAATAGCACTTCTTTATAATAAGACTTTAAAAAGAGAAGAAACTCAAGATGTTGCAAATTTTGAAAGTTTTGAAATAATTGATAAAGAAGAAGATTTAGTAAAAAGACCTCCGATAGTAACTATTATGGGACATGTTGATCATGGTAAAACTACGTTACTTGACTATATTAGAAATACCCATGTAGTTGATAAAGAATTTGGAGGAATTACTCAACATATTGGGGCTTATCAAACTAAATATAAAGATGAACTTATAACATTTATTGATACTCCGGGACATGCTGCTTTTACAGAAATGCGTGCTAGAGGAGCATCAGTTACAGATATAGTTATAATTATTGTTGCTGCAGATGATGGTGTTAAACCACAAACTAAAGAAGCAGTTGATCATGCGTTAAGTGCAAATGTACCAATTATTGTAGCTGTTAATAAAATAGATAAACCTGATGCCAATATTGATAGAGTTTTAACAGAAATGGCTGAAATTGGTATTACACCGGAGGCCTGGGGCGGAGATATACCATTTATAAATATATCTGCTCACACTGGTGAAGGAATTGATTTATTACTTGAAACAATTCTTACAATTGCTGAAGTTAATGAACTTAAAGCTAATCCGAATCGTTATGCTGTTGGAGCAGTTATTGAATCTAGAGTTGATAAAAATGTTGGTGGTATTGCCTCATTCTTAATTCAAAATGGAACATTAAGACTTGGAGACCCAATAGTTGTTGGTACAAGCTATGCCAAGGTAAGAACAATGAAAAATGACCGTGGAGAATCAATTGTTGAAGCTGGGCCATCTACACCGGTAGAAATTACTGGTTTAACAGAAAATCCATCTGCTGGGGATAAATTTATGGCTTTTGAAACAGAAGCAGAAGCAAAAAATGTGGCAGAAAAACGTAAAGATGTTGCAAAAATGAATGCTGGAAAAGATAGAAAAGTTTCATTAGATGATTTATTTGCATCAGTTGATGCTGGTAATAAAGAAATAAATGTTGTATTAAAAGCAGACGTTCGTGGATCAGAAGAAGCTGTTAAAAATGCTTTAGAAAAAATTAAAGAAAAAGATGTATCTGTTAAAGTTATTAGAAGTGGTATCGGTGCTATAAGTGAATCAGATGTTGTACTTGCTAGTGCATCAAATGCTATTATTATTGGGTTTAATGTAGTTGCATCAAATAATGCAAAAGATATTGCAAAAGATAATAATATAGATATTAGATTATATACAATTATATATAAATTAGTTGAAGATATTGAAGCAGCAATTAATGGTATGTTAGATCCTGAATATGAAGAAAAAGTATTGGGTTCTGCTGAAGTTCGTAAAATATTTAAATTCTCTAAAATTGGTAATATTGCTGGTTCTTATGTTACAAGTGGTGTTGTTAAAAATGGAGCAATGGCTCGTGTTATTCGTGATGGCGTGGTTATTGCTAGTGATGAAGTTATAGCATCATTGCAAAGAGAAAAAGATACAGTTAAAGAAGTTAAGAAAGGCTTTGAATGTGGTATTACTTTAGAAAAATTTAATGATTTTAAAGAAGGAGATACCATTGAAGCTTATGAAATGGTTGAGGTAAAACATGCCTAAATATAAGATTGCAAGAATAGCTAGTGATATTCAAAGATATCTTGGTGATATTATAATAAATGATGTAAATGATGAAATACTTAAAAGTATAACTATAACTGGTTGTGATGTAACAAATGATTTAAGCTTTTGTAAAGTTTATTTTACATCTATACTAGATATGGAGCAAAAAACATTAGAAAAAGAAGTAAATGAAGCATCTTCATTTTTAAGGGGAAAATTAAGTGAAAGACTAGAAGTGAGACATACTCCGGAGCTTAAATTTATTTATGATAAATCAATTGCTTATGGAGAAAAAATAGAAGCAATAATTGAATCAATTGAAAAGGAGTCTTAAAATGAGTATAGTAAAAAAGGTTGAGTTTAGTAAAACAATGCCTAAAATTTATGAGAGGATAGCTTTAGAAGAATATTATAAATATTATCAACAAATAAATAGAGATAAACCAATTTTTTATAGAGATGTTCATTTTGCTACCCAACAAAGTAAGTTGTCAGATAAAGATATGGCAGATCAATCATTATTCCATGCTATAAATACAGTAGGAAGACAAGATAAAGAATATGCTTTTGCTTTAGCTCTAGGTGAAGAAGATGATTTACAAGGTATAATGAGATATCGTTTAATTCATGATGAGGAAATTTTTTATATTTATGATATTATTTTTACTAATTATCCGAATGGATTAGAAAAATTAGAAATTTTAAATGATTTTTTAGCTAAATGTAATGAAGAAAAAGTTGTTTTTGAAGGATTTATACAAGATGATGTTATTACTAAATACTTTTTATCTTTAGGTTTTTCTTTTGAAAATCATGGTAAAGGTTTTGTTACGATGAAAAAAGATTTATTGAATCGAGAAGAAAATGGACCAACTCTTTGTCGTAAATAAACCTGGGGGTTTTACAAGTAGAGATGTAGTAAATAAATTAAGTAAAATATTTAAAATTAAAAAAATAGGTCATACAGGAACTCTGGATCCAATTGCAACTGGGGTTCTTGTTTGTTTAACAGGAAAATATACAAAATTAGTTGATTTATTGACATCTTTAGATAAAGAATATATTGCAGAAATTAAAGTTGGTATTAAAACTGATACTGGGGATATAACTGGTAATGTAATTGAAGTAAAAAATAAAGTTATTAGTAAAAGTGATGTAGAAAAAGTTTTTTTTGAATTTCCTAAAAAATATTTGCAAACTGTTCCTAAATATTCTGCGGTTAAAATTAATGGTAAAAAACTTTATGAGTATGCAAGAGAAAATATAGAAGTAGAATTACCTAAAAGAGAAGTTAATATTTATTCATTAGAGTTAATTGAGTTTAGAGAAAATATTATAAAATTTAGAACACATGTATCTAAAGGGACTTATATTAGATCATTAATCGAAGATATTTGTGATAATTTAGGTATTGTTGGTACGATGAATAGTTTGGTAAGAACAAAACAAGGAAAGTTTGATATTAGTGATGCTAAGACTTTAGAAGAAATAGAAAAGAATTCTTTAAAAGGAAAAAATATTCATGAATTTTTAGATTATCCATGGGTAAATATTAATGATAATGATGTAAAAAAAGTGATTAATGGTGGAAAAATAAAAAATAATTATAATATTAAAGATAAAGTAATATTAATGCGTGATAATGTTGATTTAGCTATATATGAAGTTGATGGAGAAACTCTGAAGCCTTTTATAATGTTTTAGAGTTTTTTTGACGATTGCGTGTAAAATTGTGTATAATTAGATATATAAATAAAGTTGGAAGTGGTATAATATTTATTAGGAGAGTTTATGAAAAGATTTAGATTAAGAACGTTTTATTTAAGCATTGTTACGTTTGTAATCCTTTTATATATGGAAGTTATTTTTAGGTTGCTTACAAATATAAATATTTTTAGTATAAGTATTATTTATATTTTAATATTTAATTTATTTATTACAGTCTTATTTAATCTTATTGGAAAACTTTTTAATAAAAATGTAAATAAAATATTATTTTTGATAATGTTATTTTTGGTAGGATTTTTATATAGTGTTCAATTATGCGTATTTAAAATGTTTGGATTTTATTTTGATTGGACTTTGATTGGTGCAAGTGGGCAAATAGCATCTTTTGCTGGTGATGGGGTTGATTTAGTTATTCAAAATATATTCGGAGTAATTTTGTTTTTTATGCCATTTATATTATATTTAGTTTACAATAGAGTTATAGTTATTGAAAAAGATAATTGGAAAAATAATTTAATAAAAATTGGGTTATGTATCTTAATTGGATTTTCTTTTATAGGGGTTATAAATATTAATAAAAATAAGGTTAATTCTCCGTATAAATTATATTTTAATATTAATAATATTGATTTAAATGTTAGAACATTCGGAGTTTTAAATGCGTTTTTAATAGATAGTTATAGAAATGTAATTGGTTTTCAAGAAGTTTTAAATATTCCTAGTAAACCAAGAGATGATAAAAATAATAATGATAAAGATAATATAAAAGAATATAAATATAATAATTTAGATATTGATTTTGATAAGTTGATTAATAATGAAAATAATAAAGCTATAAAAGCAATGCACGAATATTTTAAAAATGAAGAAGGAACAAAACAAAATGAATATACAGATTATTTTAAAGGTAAAAATTTGATACTTTTTATGGCAGAAAGTTTTAATGAAATAGCAGTAAGAGAAGATTTAACACCGACTTTATATAAGCTTGTAAATAGTGGTTTTGTTTTTAATAATTTTTATACTCCGACGATTAGTAGTACAATTGGAGGAGAATTTCAAGAACTTACAGGGTTAGTGGCTGCATCTGGGTTCTTGGGACCTTGGAAAAGTGGAAATAATTATTTTCCATTTGGAGTAGGTAAAGTTTTTAAAGATATGGATTATAATACATTTGCATATCATGATCATAGTGTTTATTTTCAAAATAGATATATATATTTGAAATCTTTGGGATTTGATAATTTTAAGGGCTGTTTTAATGGTCTTGAAAAAAGTATTAATTGTAAAATTTGGCCTGAATCTGATGTTGAAATGATTGATGCTACGATTGAGGACTATATAAATAGTGATAAACCATTCTTTACATATTATGTCACTGTAAGTGGACATGGTGGTTATACTTTTTCATCAAGTGCAATGGCCAAGAAACATATGAATGAGGTTAAAGATTTAAATATAAGTGAAAAACCTAAAGCATATTTAGCAGCTCAAATAGAACTTGATAGAGCTTTAGAAGATTTAATAAAAAAATTAGATGAAGCTGGTAAGCTAGATGATACTGTTATTGCTTTGGTTGGGGATCATTATCCGTATTATTTGAGTGTTGATGAAGTAAATGAAATAGCTGATTATGAAAAAGATGGAATTATAGAAATTAATCGAAGTAATTTTATTTTATGGAATAGTAAAATGGATACTGTAACGGTTGATAAAGTAGGTAGTGAAATTGATGTTTTACCAACCTTATACAATCTATTTGGGGTTAAATATGATTCTAGATTGATAATTGGTAAAGATATTTTAAGTACAGAGCCTGGACTTGCTATATTTGGAAACAGAAGTTGGGTAAGTGATAAGGGATCTTATTTTTCACAAAAAAATAAATTTGTTCCAAAAGATAATGTAAGTGTTGATGATGATTATATAAGTTATATGAATACATTAGTAAATAATAGAATGTCAATGAGTAAAAATATTATGGCAAATGATTATTATAAGAAAGTTTTAGGTGATTAAAATGTGTGGATTTGTTGGAATAGTAAGAAAAGGACAAAATGAAGAAATAATTAAAAAAATGAATGATAGAATTAAACATCGTGGACCAGATGGTGATGGATATTATATTAATGGAGATGTTGCTTTGGGACATCGAAGACTATCTATTATAGATTTAGCCGGGGGAGATCAACCAATTTATAATGAAGATGAAAATATTGTAACTGTTTATAATGGAGAAATATATAACTATCTAGAACTTAAAGATGAGTTAAGTAAACTTGGACACAAATTTAAAACAAAGAGTGATACTGAAGTATTGGTACATGGTTATGAAGAATGGCATACTGATTTGCCTAAACATTTGCGTGGTATGTTTGCTTTTGCCATTTATGATAAAACTAAAGATGAAATATTTTTAGCTCGTGATAACTTTGGAATTAAACCTCTTTATTATGCTTATATGAATGATACTTTTATGTTTGCATCTGAAGCTAAAGCATTTTTAGATGTTCCTGAATTTGAAAAAGAGTTTAATGAAAATATATTAGAAACATATTTAGAATTTAGTTTTGTACCTACGAATGAAACATTTTTTAAAGGTGTTTATAGGTTAGATGCTGGATGTAGTTTATTATATAAAAATAAAGAAATAAAAATAAATAAATATTATAAACTTGATTTTAATGAAAAAAACTTGAGTTTTGATGAAGCTGTTGAGAAAATAAGTCAAGTAATGAAAGATAGTGTTAATAAACATTTAATAGCTGATGTTGAAGTTGGATCTTTTTTATCAAGTGGAATAGATTCATCATATATAGTATCGTTAGCAAAACCTGCGAAAACATATACAGTGGGTTATGAAAATAAAAAATATGATGAAATAAATTATGCTAAAGATTTAGCAAATAAATTAGGTATAAAAAATGAAAGTAAAATAATTAAAAAAGATGAATATCTAGAAGCTATACCTAAGATTATGTATCATCTAGATGAACCTACGAGTGATCCTGCGGCGGTATCCTTATATTTTGTGGCAAAACTTGCAAGTCGTGACTTAAAAGTTGTATTATCTGGTGAAGGTGCTGATGAGTTTTTCGGTGGATATAACTATTATAGAGAAGAGGTTGATTATAAATTTTATAATAAAATTCCTTATGGAATTAGACATGTAATTGGAAAAATAGCAGGATTATTTCCAGAGGTAAGAGGCTTTAATTTTTTAGTAAGAAGAGGAGAAAAATTAGAAAATAGTTATATTGGGGTTAATAGAAATTTTTCAGAAAAGATGGCTAGAAAAGTCTTAAATAAAAATTATGAATTAAAAGCTATTGATGTAACTAAAGATGTTTATAATGAATTTAAAGGATATAGTAATATTGATAAGATGCAAGCAATTGATATTAATTTTTGGTTAATGAAAGATATACTTCTTAAAGCTGATAGAATGACTATGGCTTCATCAATTGAAGGAAGAGTTCCATTTATTGATAAAGAAGTATTTAAAGTTGCATCTACTTTACCATTTGATTATAAAGTAACTAAAGAAAATACTAAAGTAGCTTTAAGAGAAGCTGCTAAAGAAGTTATACCAACTGATGCTTATAAAAAGAAAAAATTAGGTTTTCCAGTACCTATTAGAGAATGGATAAAAGATGGAGAATTTAAAGAAGAAATAGAAAAAACAATAAATAGTGATGTTGCACATAAATATTTTAATGTTAAAATTTTAAATAAATTATTTAATGAACATGTAAATGGTAAAAAAGATAATTATAGAAAGATTTGGACAGTTTATACTTTTATAAAATGGTATCAAGTATTTTTTGAAGGAGAGTAGGGTGTTATGGAGAGATTAGGTATAAAAAGAATAGATGGGGAATATCCGAAGATAATTTTATATAATAATGATAAAGTTAGTTTAGAAATTTCTTTTGCTGGTAATTTAGATTTGTATTTTGTTTTAAAAGGAGCAGATATAGATAATAAAATAATTATAAATGAAAGTAATTTAAGAGTTTATGACATATTTAATCAATTAGTAGTAAGTTTATTTGAATGTAATTTACCATATGAAGTAAGAGATAAAAATATGTTAAGAAGAACATCAAATTATGATAAGTTAGTACATGATGATATGATTAAATGGTCATGTGATGATTATAGTGAAGAAGTAGGGCCTTCATTTAAAATTGAAAAAGTCGATGATGAATTTGTAGTAACTTTTGATAGAGGTATTATAGAAAAACAATTTTTGGCAAGTAAATATAGTATTAGTGTAAGAATTAGAAATAGTGGATCATTATATCAACCGTTTAATGCTAATTTTATGAGACTTTATCATGAGTTGTGTGATTTAGATTTAGATCAAGTATATATTGATGAAGTAATGAATTTAAAAAGAATAAAAGTTTAAGGAGGAAGTATGGAATACGTAATTGTGGGGTTACTTGGAGTGGTTATAGTGCTTTTATTAATGCTAGTATTAAGAAAGAATAATAATAACAATAACGAAATGACTGAGAGGCTTGGTCATTTTGAAGCAAATATTAATAAAGAGATTGGAGAATTTAAGTTTGGTTTTTCTAAAGTTTTAACTCAAGATTTTGAACTTTTAAATGAAAGAATCGAAAAAAAATTAACTTTAATCAATGATAGAGTTAATGAACGACTTGATCAAAATTTTGAAAAAAGTAATAAAACATTTATGAATGTGTTGGAAAGATTAAATAAGATAGATGAAGCTCAAAAGAAAATTGATAGTTTAAATGGAGAAATTGTTTCCTTACAAGGGGTTCTTACTGATAAGAAAACTCGTGGAACTTTTGGTGAAGTAAATTTGGAATATATTTTAAATAATGCTTTTGGAAGTAATAAAAATGGTATTTATAAAACACAAGTGAAACTTTCTACCGGTGTTATTGCAGATGCGATTCTTTATGCACCATCACCACTTGGAACAATTGCTATTGATTCTAAATTTCCTTTAGAAAACTATCAAAGAATGACAGATAGAACTAAATCTAAAGAAGAAAGAGATTATTATGAAAAAATGTTTGTAAGTGATGTTAAAAAACATATAAATGATATTAGTGAAAAGTACATAATCCCTGGTGAAACTACGGATGAAGCTATTATGTTTTTGCCAGCAGAAGCTTTGTTTGCTGAAATAAATGCTTATCATGCTGAACTTTTAAATTATGCTTATAGTAAAAAGGTGTGGATTGCTGGACCAACTACTTTAATTAGTACTGTTTCCATTATTAGTATGATACTTAAAAATATGGAAAGAGATAAATATGCTAAAGTTATTCATGAAGAGTTAAATAAATTGAGTGTAGAATTTTCTAGATATAAAGATCGTTGGGATAAACTTGCTAGAAGTGTAAAAACTGTTAATCAAAGTATTGATGAACTTCATACAACAAGTGAAAAAATAACAAAAAGATTTGATAGTATCAATAGTGTTGATTTAGATAAGTTAGGTAACAAAGAAGATAAAATAGAAATGATTGAGATAAATTAGGTCTCAATCTTTTTTTCTATTACATAAATTATCTGCGGATAAATTATACGTAGTACATAAATTAATTAAAAATGCAGTTAAAATCAAAGTATGTCCATTTTCATAAGCACTTATTACTGAATGAGTAGTTCCAAGTTTTGATGCTAATTCTTCTTGAGTTATTTTGTTTGTTATTCTAAAATTTTTAATGTTTTTACCGATTGATTTTTTGTCTAAAATAATTTTTTTATTGATAGTTATTGGTTTATTTGAAAGTCCAATTACATAATCCATATTAATTTTGAAATAATTACAAAAATCATTTAAGTGAATTAATGGAATTATTTTTTCTTTTGTTTCCCACCTTGTGTAATTAGGGCGTGATACAGCAAGTATTAAAGCCATGTCCTTTTGTTTTAAGTCATTTTTTTCTCTGATATCTTTTAATCTTTTAAATATTTCTTCTTGTTTCATTAGTGTACTCCTTAATATTTAAATTGTAACTTTTTATATAAACTTTGTTATAAAAGGTACACAAATACGACAAAATGTGATATGATTAATAAAATAGAAAGAAGGAAGTATTTTGAAGAAGAGAAAATTTATCGCTTTGTTAAGCATTTCTATGTTAATATTATGTGCATTTGTTATAAAATTTATTAGTGATTTTAATTCTATTTTTGTTTTAAAAGAAAATAAAAAAATATATATGAATGATTCTTTGGCTATGATGTTTGAAACAGGGGAAGGAACTGGAGAGTATAAAATGGTAACTCAAAGTAATTGGCCAACGGAAAAATATACATTTAATGCCAATTTATCTAGATGTGAAAATGGAAGCAAATTAAGTTGGGATAATACAAAAAAGGCTGTGGTATTTTCAGGTAATGTAACTGATAAGTGTTATGTATATTTTGATATGGAAATAATGGAAAAACCATTAGTTGATTATGTAAAATCACAATATACTGGGGTACAAGGAGAAAATAATATTTATTATCATGATTCAAGTTTAACAAATGGAGCTGGTGACAACTCATATAGATATGCAGGACCAAGTGATGATGTAAATAATTTTGTATGTTTTGGAACAACTGAAAGTCCATGCCAAACAGATAATTTATATCGCATCATCGGAGTATTCGGAGAAAATTATCATGGAGTGAGCGGTGAACAATTAGTAAAGTTAATAAAATATGACTATGCTAATAATAATTTGTTAGGGACAAACGGAGATTTTTATGGTTCAGAAACACCATCAACAACACATTATAAAGGAAGTTTATCATCGATTGATACGTATTATTGGAATTATAAAGCTATCAATAGTGCCACAAATACATGGAGTACAAGTTTACTAAACAAAACAAATTTAAATACCAATTATCTTAATAATATAGGAATAGAATGGTCAAATAAAATAGCAACGACAACATGGAAAGTGGGAGGTAATACACATGAAAATACTGTAGAGGTTATTTCAGCAGTGACATATCAAAATGAGATTAAAAATCCAGTAACAACAAATACAACAGATAGTAAAATAGAATATAAAGCTAAAATAGGTTTAATGTATGCATCAGATTATGGATTTGCAGCAAGCCCAAGTGCATGGACAACAAATATAATTGATTATAATGGAAATGATTCAAATGGTACTTCTATAAAAACAATAAATTGGATGCATATGGGTTTTAATGAATGGACAGTTTCTCGTCGTGCAGATAGATCTGACTTTGCATTTTTTATGTATCAAAATTCAATGTCTGGCGGTGGTGGTATTGGAGGTACTTACGTTAGCAACCATTTTGCAATTAGGCCATCCTTCAATTTAGTGTCTTCTGTAAATTATAAATCAGGCAATGGTACTATGAATGAACCAATAATTTTATCATAGAAAAATAGCAAAAAGTTTAATAATACTTTGAAACAAATCATAATTCATTATTTGTAATTGATACATTTAATTAAGTAGACCTATTCAATCATTTTTTCTAAAATCTATGACTTTTTTGCATATAATATAAAGAAAATACTTGATTTTATTAAAAAAATAGTGTATTATAGCAAATATATTTTTAAAAAAACAAAAAAAATGTTTTTTTAAATAATTTTGTGGTATAATTAATATAGAAAGATGGTTGATAAATTATGAAATTATTAAAAGTAATTGCAAACAACTTTAAATTGTGTGATAAAAATTTTACAATATCTTTTGTACCTAATGGTAATAAAACATCTACTGATAAAGAATTTGAATTAGAAGAAATAGCAGATGATTTATATGTATTTAGTACTGTTGGAATAATTGGTAAGAATGCATCTGGCAAAACTACAACTGTGGAGTTGCTATCTGTTATATATGATATACTTTCATATTTTAGAATTAATAGTTCAAAAAATATATTTAAGTTTATTGATAATGTTATAAATTTGGATATAACTTTTTATCATGATGGAGCTATATATAGATATTTAACTGATTTATATAAAAATACTAACTCCGTTGATAATACATCTATTTTCTTTAAAAATGAAAAATTGTATAAAAGAGATTATAAAAAAACTCATTCTAAAAATTTATTTGATTATGAAAAATTTGAAGAAATTAAAGATAATATAAAATTACCTGAAGATACTTCAATATTATATTTACTTTTTAAGGATATTTCTCTTCGTGGAATATATTGTCCAAGTGACGATTATAAGTATAGAGATTTTGCAAAAGCTTTTAATATATATAAACTTTTAGATGACGATCTAGGCATTATTACTTCACTTTTAAAAATGTTTGATGAACATTTAGATAATATAAAAATGATAAATGAAAATAAATATAAAATAATTTATACCAATGGACATAATAAAGATGTTTCAAATTCAGAACTTTATGAAATACTTTCAAGTGGAACTACCAAAGGCTTTGGGTTATTTACATTTGTTGTATATTCTCTTAGAACAGGGACTGACTTAATAATTGATGAAATTGAAAATCATTTTCATAAAACTTTAGTAGAAAATTTAGTGAATTTATATAAAGATAAATCAGTTAATAAAAAAAATGCAATATTAATTTTTACTACTCATTATTGTGAAATGCTTGATTTATTTGGTCGAAGTGATAACTTATATATAAGTAAATTTGAAAATTCTATTAAATTAGAAAATATGCATGAAAATTATAAGTTTAGAACTGAGCTTTCAAAGAGTAATAAATTTTATAATAATGAATTCAATACAAATGTAAGTTATGAAGCATTGATGAATTTTAAAAAGGAATTAATGTAATGAGAATTTTATTAATGTGTGAAGGACAGAATGAGGCAATGCTCTTAAATCTTCTGTTAGATAATAATGCATTGTCTTTTGCTAGAGATGATTTGATAGGAAGAAGACCATATCCAGTTAGGCAACTTATTAATCCTACGATAAAAAGCGAATTGAAACATTATAATAAACCTGTTAAAGTATTTAGAGTTGGTGATAAACAAAATGATAAACTAGTTATTCCTAGAGATTTAAAGAATATTGTTACTAATGATAATATATATAAATATTGTACAAAACCTGAACTTGAAATGCTTTTGATAATTAATGAAGGATTAGAAAAAGAATATGAGAAAGTAAAAAAAATTGAGTCTCCGAAAGTATTTGCTAAAGAACATATTAAGTATAATGGAATAAAATATGATCAATCTTCCTTGTTTTTACAAATGTATTATGGCGATAAAAATGTTCAGAATTTAATTAATAATATAAAAAGATATAAAACATATAAAAAGCAACATGAAAAAGATGAATTGTATTTGGCTGATTTATTAAAAAAGTGATAATTATAGGAATTTATCACTTTTTTTGGTATTTTTTACAAAATTTATGTTTAGTCTTTTTTTCGTGTAAGTGCTTGATTCTTTAACAAAGTATTTGAGTTGCCATTAAAATAAATTATTCTAAATTCTTCATCTAGCTTTTTAGGGGTTAATAATAGTTTTGAACCAATCATAATTCTTTGTTTATTATTCTTATGTTCTAACCATCTACATTCTGGGTTATAAGAATATAAACCATCATCTATATCTTCAAAAAATATTATTCCTTCGATTAAATCTTTTGTTTTAACTATTATACCTTGTGGAGTAATATCTTGAATGAAGCCTTCATAAGTTTCATCTATGTGCTCTTTAACATACTTAACCATATATAATTTATCAGATTCATAACAAGCTTTATCTGCACATCTTTCCATAATTGATGCTCTTTTAGCGTGTTCTTCAAGTTCAATTTTAAAATTTTTTATATCAAATGATGGGTCAAGCATATCTTCAACATGATCTAAAATATATTCAATAATAAGATCCATAAATCTTCTTATAGGTGATGTTACTTGAGAATAAGCATTTGAAGCAAGTCCGTAATGACCAACATTATTTGTACTATAATAAGCTTTTGGCATGCTTCTTAAAAGTAGAGAAGAGAGAATGAAAAATTCTTCTTTTGAACTTAATGAATTAATAATTTTTTGTAAAACATGTGGATCAGTTGTATCTTTTAAACATTCAATTTTATAACCAATTGACTTAATAAGTTTTAAGGTTACTTTTAGTTTTTCATCCATTGGAATTTCATGATTTCTATAAATGGAAATAAGACATAAGTTAAGGGTGTAATCGGCGATAGCTTCATTGGTAATAATCATACAATTTTCTATTATTTTTTCAGCTTCTTTTTGGATTCTTGTTGATAAATTGATACTATCTTCAGTTTCTAAAAACTCTATTTCTTTGGAATCAAATTCTAATGAACCATTTTTTATTCTTTTATTTTCAATAATATGTGATAATTCTTGTAATAAAGATAAATCTTTTAAAAATGGTTCATAGCCATTAGGTACTATATTTTCATAAAATATTTGATTGACATCTTCATACGTCATTTTCTTTTTAGATTTAATAACACTATCAAATATTTCTAAATCTTCAACATCACCAGATTCATTGATAACCATTCTATAAGTTTTGGCAAGTCTTTCAACATTTGGATTTAGGGAACAAATACCATTTGAAATAGCAGGATGTAACATATGAAGAACATGATTAGCAAGATAAAGACTGGTTGTGTTTTTAGAGGCTCTCTTCCATAATGGAGAATTGTATGGAATGTAATGTGAAACGTGAGCAATAGCTACTGTTAAGATATATTTATTGTCTTTAGTTTTTGTAATACCCACAGCATCATCCATATCTTTAGTATTAGCTCCATCAATTGTAAATATTGTCTCGTCGGTTAGATCAATTCTACCAATTTTATCTGTTTTTGTAACTTCTTTAGGTATAGAATTTATTTGCTCTAATTCTTCTTTGGTATATCTTGTAATAAATCCATTATTGCATGCAATTGCTTCAAGTTCACTAGTTAAATCATTTTTATGTCCAGTTACCTCAATAAATGATACATCATATACTTTGTTTGTTTCTTTTGTGCCAATTTTAGTAAGAATTCTAGTTCCAACCGGTAGTTTTAAATCTTTAAACTCTTTATCATTACATCTAACTTTTATATTATTGTTTCCCACAACTCTGATACCTTTTTCTGAAACTTCACAAATAATATTTGGGTTATTTCTTTTTAATATTTTGATAATAGAAAATCCATCTTTAGTTTTTTCTAGAATAACTTTATCAAATGGTAATATTCCTTCGACTTCTTCATTTTTAAGTGGGTATAAGTTATCTTTTGTTCTTATATAGAAAAATCCTTTTTTACTAGTTTCAATAGTAGTAACTTTATATCGTTTTGGAAATGGTTGATATTTGTTTTCATCTTCATTAAAATAAACTTTGCCTTGTTCTTCTAGAGATTTTAAAGTATCTTGTAAGGTTTTTAAATCTTTTGTTTTAAGCATTTTAGCTAGTGTGTTTAATGAATAGCTTTTATTGTAGGTATCAAATAGGTTAGATATATCTTCATAATTTTTACTTTTTTCTAGTTCAATATTGGGTAGAACCTTAACAAATTTGAATCTATTATGAATTTTTTCTAAAATTATAGTATCTTTCTTTTTTAGATTGTTTTTATTTGGTAAATTGTATTCTTTGTTGTTAATTTTAAAATAAAATTCATTATCTTTTATAGATGTGATTTTAGTAATAAAAAAATTAGAAGGAAATGTCTTATATGTGTTATTCCTAGCATCATAAAATATTTTTCCCTCTAATTCTAATAGTTTTAAATCATTTGAAATATTTTCTTGTAATTTTCCCGCAGTGATCCTGCCATAAATCTTTTTTTCGATTTCTTCTTGTGTAAGTTCGATAGGTGTAGGTTTAAAAATTTCTATTAACGTATTTTTCATAATATGTTCCTCTTAATTTCGTTGACTCAATCTAAAGTGCACAATTAAGTGCAATTATGTATAAAAAGTGTG
>OIYS01000893.1_pt1 | contig 17597 bp, 14 predicted proteins | sample 1588271 | NCBI WGS metagenome assembly OIYS01 (sample SAMN03283286) | human gut metagenome | biome: human-associated habitat; material: feces | host: Homo sapiens | place: Peru | collected 2012
GGATTCGAACCCTAGACCCACTGATTAAGAGTCAGTTGCTCTACCAACTGAGCTAGCGGTCCAAAAAATGTTAAATAGTCAACATGACCATTATAACATATTTTAAAGATTTGTGAATACTAAATTTTATTTTTTTCTTCACTATTTACTATTTATTACAATTTGGACAAATTTCACTGCCATTTTTTTCAACTAATGGTTCTCCACATTCCTTACAAAGATTACCTGTTGGCTTATCCCACGATGCATACTTACACTTTGGATAATTGTTACATCCATAGAATATTTTGCCTCTTTTAGTCTTTTTTTCTATAATCTTTCCACCACATTTTGGACAATCCATTATTTCTTTTACTTGTTTTTCTTCTTTTTTTATGTATTTACATTCAGGATAATTACTACATGCAGTAAATTCACCATATCTTCCTTTTCTAATTACTAAACTACTTCCACAATTAGGGCAAACCTCACCAGTTTCTTTAGGTGCTTTCTTTTCCATTTGACCAAATGCTTTTTCTACTTCTGGTTCAAACTTATCATAAAATTCTCTTAATACTTTTATTTCATCTAATTTACCAAGTGCGATTGTATCTAGGTCTGTTTCCATTGCGGCTGTATATTTAACGTTTATTAAATCACTAAAGAATTCTTGTAATCTATCTGTAGTTTCAATTCCTATTTCTGTTGGAACAAATTTTTTTTCTTCTATAGTTACATATCCTCTTTCTTTTATTGTATCCATTATTTTAGCATATGTAGAAGGTCTACCTATTCCTAATTCTTCTAGTTCTTTAATTAGTTTTGCTTCTGTATATCTTGGTGGTGGTGATGTGAAGTGTTGTTTTTTAGTTACATCTTTGGTTGTTAATATGCTTCCCTCATTTTTAAATTCATCCGGTAATACTTTATCTTCATTTGTTTCATATAAAGCATATGCTTTTAAATATCCATCATAAATAAGTATTTGCCCATTTATTTTAAACTGATAGTTATTATTATCTAATATTACACTAGTTGCTTCTACTTTAGCATCCGCCATTAAGGATGCTAGTGCCCTATAATAAATTATTTTATAAAGTTTATATTCATCAGTTGATAAATATTTTTTTATATCTTCTGGGTTTCTATATACACTTGTAGGTCTTATTGCTTCATGTGCATCTTGTACATTTTCTGTTTTTTTAGATTTTTTTGCATAACCAATATAATCTTTGCCATAGTTTTCTTCTATGTATTTATAACTTGCTCCTATAAATTCATCTGATAGTCTTATTGAATCAGTTCTCATGTATGTAATTAAACCTACTGTTTCACTACCAATATCCATACCTTCATATAGTTTTTGCGCTATAGACATAGTTTTTTTTGCAGTAAATCCTAATTTAGTTGATGCCTCTTGTTGAAGTGTACTTGTAATAAACGGAGGTTTTGACTTTTTAGATTTTTTCTTTCTTTCAACGCTTTCTATTTTATATTCATCACTTAATTTGGATAAAATAGAATCTGCTTCTTCTTCGGTATTTATTTCTATATCTTTATGATTATAGTTAAATAAATCTGCTTCTATTTCATCAAATTTACTTGTTATAGTCCAATATTCTTCACTATTAAAACTAGATATTTCTCTTTCTCTATCTACAATTAGTTTAAGTGCTACGCTTTGTACTCTACCTGCACTTTTTCCACCGGTTTTTGATTGCATTAATTTAGAAAGTCTAAATCCTATAATTCTATCTAATATTCTTCTAGTTTCTTGACTTCTTACTAAATTGTAATCTATTTTAGTTGGATTTTTAATTGCTTCTAATACTTTATCTTTTGTAATTTCATGGAATAGAACTCTTTCATAATTAGTATCTTTTATACCTAATGTATCTAATAAATGCCATGATATAGCTTCTCCTTCACGGTCAGGGTCGGTTGCAAGGATTACTTCATCACTATCTTTTACTAGTTTTTTTAATTCTGAAATCAGCTTTTTTTTGCCAGCAACAGGAATATAATTAGGTTTAAAATCATTATCTACATCTACTCCTAGTCCATATTTTCCTGTTGTTGCTAGATCTCTAATATGTCCTTTAGATGATACTACTTTATAATCTTTTCCTAAATATTTCTCTATTGTTTTACTTTTACTTGGTGATTCGACTATTACTAAATTTTTAGTCATTATATCACACCCCTTCACTTTTATACTTATACTAAATAAATATGATGTTTGTCAAGAAAAAGACATTAAAAAAGGAATGATATACATTCCCTATTCTACTCCATTATAATTAGAGGAGTTTATTGTTCCCACCGTTTTAGCATGTTTTCTTTGAATTGTCCAACGATTTATTTCAGTTATTTCTTTATTTCTATATGGTCTAACTGCAAAACAATAATATTGTCTTTGGTATTTCATATATAGTTTTTCAGTTGTTGGAGTGGTAATTGTTTTTCTTTTATTTATTAAATCTTTTGTTAAATTACATTTGTTTGTTTGCGAACTTTCTTTGTTTTCAGTATCATTAGTAGGTTTTGCATCCCAATAAATATATTCATATTTACCATTAGTCACTCCGCTTGGATTATTTGGGAGTGTAAATTTAAGTGTGAAATATGTTCCTTCTAGAGCATTTGGTGATACTGATACCCCATCTTTATTACAATATCCAGTCGCCTCAGAAATTTCGGATTTTGTTGTTGTACCTTTTACATATGCATATACCTTTCTACTTCCAGTCCAATTTATAAGTAATATATCTCCATGTGGATATTTTACCCAGTTGGTTTTGTCAAAACTATAATATAGCGTTCCAGTTGAATTTGGATTAGTTAATGTGAATGTTATATCAGAGGTTGTACTGGGTGCGGGACTCAAATTAATTATTGGCTTTGCCAAGTTTTCTTTTGCTGGCGTTGATGAAGTATTTGATTTTGGTGTTGCTTCACAAGTATTTTTATTACCTGCATTATCAATTATAGTTAATGTATACTTAATATTGGCTTTTGTATATTTATAACATGTTCTAGTATCAAGTTTACTACACTTTTCTCCATTTAATTCTGGATTAATTTCTTTACTTTTAATTCCACTTTCCATATCAAAAATTATTGATTTAAGCCTGCTATTCTTGGAATCATCTGTAATAATGCAATATGGTTTCGATTTATCAATATTAACATCAGTGGTGTTGCTTGCTTTGTTGCCTGCATTATCGATAGCTTCTACTTTTACAGATGAAATGGTTGAATCAAGTAATTTAGTATATATTCTACTATTGTCATTTCCTTCATATCCATCAAAATTCCAAAAATCATTATATTTTACTTCTTTGATTCCACTATCTTTATCTTCTACTTTTACTACAAGAACTAAATCTTTGTTTGTCCAGGGTGCCTTTTCGGTGTCATATTCGTTTCCATTTGTATCATAAACTTTAACTTCTATATTAGGTTTAACCTTATCAATTTTGACAGGATATTCTAGTGGCGTTTTCTTAGAATGTTCACTTTTGCCATTTGCGTCTGCAAACTGATATGTCGTATTTAACACTTTGCCATTTTTTACTGTTGTTTTTATACTTTCTGGGATTGATGATTCTTCTTTCCAATTACCATTTAAACTAGTTCTATATGCGAATTTTATATCTTTTCCTTCTATTTGAAAGTATACATCTTTGTTTATCCATTCTCCATTATAATTTGGACCTTTGATATTTCCTATGTGTGGTGTAACAGAAAGTTCTGGAGTAGTTAGATTTATTGTATAAGTTTCGCTTTCATCACTTATATTACCATAACCTCTTGCTCCTGTAAGTCTATATTTTCCTTCAGTGTCACTATCAATAAATCTATATTTAACTTCTAGGCTGCCTGTTCCTTTATAGGATGTTATACATTCTTTATCTACTTCATCTACTTCACAACTTATATCTTCCCAATTACCATTTACATATTGTTGATATTTAGATATTTTTAATTTAAGCTTGTCTATTAGTAGTGCTTTGTCACTTTCCTTAACATTTAATGTTACTTTATTCCCATTAGTCGATACAAAAGGTGCCTCATATTTAAACACTTCAAGATCCCTTGTTCCATTTGAATATTCCAATTTAAACGTTCTTTTTTCATTTAATGCAACTGCGGTTACATTTTCAGGATATACCTTGTTATCTTTTCCATCTGCAATCGTGATTTCTTTTAATGTATTGTCTTCACTATCTGTAACGCTTGCTACTTTGGAGGTTCCTAATTTCTTTCTTAATTCATTAGAATTATTTTCATTCATCTCATAGTCTTCATCAACATATAGGTATACTTGATCAGCTGTAATTGTATTATAATTCACGGTATAATTATTTTTCCATATCTCATTGCAATAATTGTTTATATTGTCAAGCACTGTTTCCTTGGATGTATCCCAGCTACTCCAATTTTGGGCATTTTTTATGCATGTTTTATAATCATATTTACCATTACCTACATTAATTATGATAATATACCCTTTAAGACCTTTTTTACTTCTATATTCGGTTACATTTTCTATATGTTTTTTCTTGATTAAATCGTCTAGCATAATATGATCAGACTTTAATAATTCTTTTGGTCTCTTATCAGGATTATCTTTCCAATATGACTTTGCTGCTGCTAAAACGGACTTGTCTAGTTTGTCATAATATTCCTTTTCAAATTTTTTACTTAAAGCATTATAACTCGGTACTGCAATTGCTAAAATTATTCCTAATATTACAATAGTTGCTAATATCTCAGTTAATGTAAATCCTTTTTTATTTTTCATATTACACATGCTCCTTTTATTATTAACTACATTATATCATATATCTATCTAATCTAAAATAAAGTTTAAAAATAAAATGATTATTTTACATAAAAAAAGTAAATGAAGAAGATCATTTACTTTCCAGTTAGTTTTACATTATTAATTTTGTAATCATATGAATCTATAATTCTATAAAGTGTAGTCTCACTAATTGTTTTTTCTTCTTGTTGTTTAATGGATGGAATAGTTATTATAAAGGAACTAATTTCTTCACCTTTTTTATTATAGAATTTAAATTCTAGATTAATGTCTTCTAATGTTGCATCTGAGATATTTTTTACATTTACACTCATCGATGCTTCATTATAGTTTTTTCTTTCTGATGTTATTTGCATATTTGAAGTTTGTAATCCAACTATTTTATGTGTCTCTTTTATTTTTTTAGAATTATTTGTTCTTTTGCCAAAAAAACTTGTATCACAAACATCACATTTTTTTATATTATTTGTATCATACACATATGTTTTGTCTGAGGTGTAACTAATGTAGTTAATTACTCCTGCGGTTATTAATACTACTAAGGCCACTAAAACTATTATTATCTTAATCTTTTTATTTTTCATATTCATCACTACCAATCTACCCAATCTCCAGGTACCCAGCAACTTGTACATACTTTACCTACTCCAAGGGAACCTCCACTACATAAATTACTAGGATCTACATTACCAACAAACCACATTTTTCCTCCAGTATATTGCCAGTTTGTACTGTTATAGTATGCAGCAGTAGAAGTATTAGTTAAAATCATTCCTTTAAAGTTTTGCTTTGCATATGCTTGGCCTGCGGCCTTACGACAGTATAATCCATAATCTTCATTTGGGAAAGCATAGAATCTTGTTTTATTAGTTTTTACTATAGCGTATAGTGTCATATTAGAGGATACTGTAATTGTAGCATTTGGAGAATACTTTGTACCTGTTCCATTAGAATTTGTATACCAGCCACTTACAGTTACTAAATTTGAATAAGGATTATTTCCTTTCTTTTTTACTGCTGAGTTAGTGGATTGACTTCTTTGATTTCCTCCACTAGGCGCAGTAAGATTTTCAAGTTTTATCTGACATGAATTTCCAGTTGTTTGACAACTTTTTGTTGTGTTTGTCTGACTCATCCAAACAGCTTTTAAATGATCAAATGTAACAGTAAATGTTTTTACACTCTTTTGATTCCAAACAGCATATAATTGGATTGAAGTAGTAACTTTTACTTGAGCACCATCAGCATATTTTACAGTTGATGAACCAGAACTTGTAGACCATCCTGCAAAGGTATATCCTTCTCTTGTAAATGTATTTTTAGTTAATGTTTTTGTTTCTCCACTTTTAATATTTTTTATTGGTGACATACTTCCTGTACCGCCATTAGAATTAAATGTAATTGAATAAGTTGCGGATGTAGTAGAATCATTTGGTTCACTTGTTTCACTACTGTTACCGGCATTATCTTTACATTTAGCATAATAAGTTTTTACATTTTTATCTCTTGCCAAGATTATATATCTGCTCCAAGAAGCATTTGCTGATGTTTTATAATAAATCTTATCTTTTCCTGAACCCCCTATATTATCAAAACATATTGGTATTACATTAACAGAAGTATATTCTATTACTACACTTGGTGGGGTTTTATCATATTTTATCTTTGTTTCTTCTGAAACTGAATTTCCTGCTTTATCTGTTACTGTTACTGTTATCGTTTCATTATACATATCCGTTTCAATTGGAATAAAGTACCTCTTATATCCATTTTCTGAATATGTTTTATATGCTGAAACTGAACTATATTCATCTGGATCTTGTTCTTGTACTCCAGAAGCATTATATGAAATTGTACCAAACTTCTTTGTTATTTTAACCTCATCAATTCCACTAAGTTCATCTTTTACAAATACATTATAATAAATTCTTGGTGCACTATTTGTCCATTCCATTCCTCCACTTGGCTTCTTAGTGCCATTAGATGATGTGTATGAATAAAGCTCCTTATAAGATGTTGTTGTGACTTTTATATCTACAAGTGGTTTAGTTTTATCTATTTTTATGTATTGAATATTGGAAAGTCCTAGATTCTTGCCATCTTTATCACGTAATCTAAAATCGTATTCTGTTCCTGTTGACTTTTCGGATACTTTTGTATTTTCATTTACTACTACATCTTTTACTGCCTCGTGATTATCATCTATAGTTACATCTATTAGTTCATTGTTTTTTGATGCGTTAACTATTGAATTATCCGTTGTAATATCCTTTGCCGTTAGCCTTATTGTTACATCCTTATTTGTCCAATTATAATCATATAGCTTATTTGGATCATTATCTATAAATGATTTTATGTCTAATGATGGATCCAATTTTGGAGTTATAGTTATTTCGGTTTCATCTGAAATTCTGCTTGTATTTTCTTCTGTATCGTTCCATCTAAATTGTGCTGTTACTATTCCATTGCAAATATTTGAGCTGTTAACAAATGAGTGAGTATTGCCGTCGTCAATATAAACCCAAGTATTCCATTTACCACTGCACGTTTTTTCTCTATATTGATATTTAGAAAAACGGGTACCTAAATTTGTTGTTCTTTCTTTGTTGTCACCTGTATTCCAATTCAATTCTACCATACCATCCCTTTGTTCAACACCTGGTGCATCATATCTAACTACATGTAACAGTTTTTCTACCACCAAATCTTTATTTCCTTCTTCGTCTGCTTCTGTTTTTATTCGATAAATTAAATTATATGTTTGATCTCTCTCTTCTGCAGCTCTTAAATCAATCGCAGTAATATTTTCTGGATAATACTTAGTATTTTCTAATTTGACTGTTTCTAACTCGGCTCCCGAAGGAGATATTTTTGTGAGTGTTTTTGTTACTCCAAGCCCTCCCTTTATAGTTTCCGGATTGTTTGTTTCTGAATAATATAAGTATATTTCATTAGTATCTCCATATTCCGCTTTAAAGGTACTTGCTTTATTACTCAACCAGTTAGTATCACAATTATTAGCATTTATATTACTTTTATTAGCATTTATATTACTTTCTATACCTAATTTTTCTAATAAATCTTCATCAGCTACTGGGGTTCCTCCCTTTTTTTCATCTTCCTCATTATTATTAGAGTTTAAATAACACATTTTATAGTCGTAATCTTTCTCTTTTTTTACTATTATAATACGTCCTTTTAAATCGTCAACTGATTTATAACCTTTTATGTCATCTATATTTTTGTTTTCTTTAAGTTCACTAAAAGTTACTACATTAGAATATAAAAGTTCTGCAGGTCTTGACTCTGCATTTTCTTTATAATATGATTTAGCAGCTGCTAAAACAGAGCCCTCTAGTTTTTCATAATATGCCTTTTCAAATTTTTTACTTAAAGAATTATAGCTTGGTACTGCAATAGCTAGAATCACTCCTAGAATAGCAATAACTGCAAGTATTTCAGTTAGAGTAAAGCCTTTTTTGTTTATCTTTCTATTCATAACTATCCTCCCTACTATCTAATTTATTGTAACAAATTCACTAGTTTTTTTCAAGCATTCAGGTCATATATAGTAGCATTTTTTTATTTTACTAATAAACTATATTAGAAAACGTAAAAAAGGAGGAATGTTTATGTATTATTACGGTGGAGGCAGTTCATGTTGCCAAAACACTGGTTATCCTTCATATGGCTATCCAGCTTATCCTTATTATGGAAATAATACTTCTTCATATGCAATTATATTAGTATTATTTATCCTATTAGTAATTGTAATTGGTTCTAGATGGTCTCACTAACAAAGAGCTAAAAGAGTGTTAGCTCTTTTTCTTTGCAAAAATACATCTTTGTGTTATAATACCCATGTTGGAAGTGATTATATATGTTAAGAAATAAAGACATTTTAGATGAAAAAAATAAATTATTAAGACAAACTAGTAAAGAAGTTACATTCCCTATGGAACAAGACGATCTTGTTGCGATTGATAAAATGATTGAATATTTAAAAAATAGTCAAATTGAAGAAATAGCTGAGAGGTATAACTTAAGAGCAGGTATGGGTATGGCCGCTGTACAAATTGGTATACTAAAAAGATTCTTTACTGTTGTATATGAAAAAGATGAGGGGGAATTTGATGTTTATGTTGTTGTTAATCCTAAAATAACATCAACTTCTACTGAAAAAATATATGTTGAAGATGGCGAAGGTTGTTTAAGTATTAACCGCCCTACTGAAGGAATTGTTCCAAGATTTGCTAGGATTACAGTTGAAGGATATGATACAAAGGGAAATAAAATTAAACTTCGACTTAGAGAGGATTTAGCAATTGCCTTTCAACATGAAATAGATCATTTAAATGGAATATTATTTATAGATCATATAGATAAAAATAATCCTTTTAAGGATGCTAATAAATATAGAGCAATATAAAAAGTAAGTTTTCGAACTTACTTTTTTTCTTTTAATCTAACTTTTATAGTTTCACCTGGTTTAAATTTATCTCCTGCTTTTATACTTTGCTCATATACGTAACCAGTTCCACTAAATTCTACTTTTATATTAAGAAGTTTTTGTAAAACAATTACTTCACTTTTACTATAACCTGTTATATTTGGCATAATATCAGTATTAGAATTAGTCACTAAGAATACTTTATCTATTTCTGAGACAGTTGCACCTGCTTTTGGATATTGAACGGTTATTCTATTTCCATTTCCTATTACTACTACATTTATTTTATTTTTAGTAAGAGTATCTTTTACTGTATCAACATTATTATTTATATATGAATCTAATGTATAATTAGTTAAGTTTTTATTTTCTTCTTTCTTACCATTATATATTCCTAAATAATTACTTGTATTTTTAACTATTTCTTTTACAACTTCTGACATTAATTTAGTACTACTAGGGTTTTTAGCAGCAACATACATTATTACTTCTGGATTATCTTTTGGAAACATACCAGCAAATCCTCTTATTACTTGATTATTGTAGTATCCCTTTCCTGATTCCCTAGCGATTTGTGCAGTACCAGTTTTTGCGATTATATCATATCCATCCATATAATAGTAATATCCAGTTGAGGTTCTACTATTACCATTTATTACACTTTCCATCAAATCTTTTATTTTTGATACTGTCTCAGTAGAGGCAACTTTTTCTAATTCTTTCTTTTCACCTTTATATATAACTTTTCCAGTATTTTGATCTACTATTTTATCAATTATATATGGTTGTAATAAGGTGCCATTATTAGATATTGATGTTAATGCTTTTATATTTTGAATAGGTGTTGTTGTAATTCCTTGTCCAAATCCTGCATTAAATACTTCTGTTTCATATTTGAATGATAATTTACCACTTACTTCATTTGCTAATTCAATATTTGTTTTAGAACCAAATCCAAGTTTTTTGTAATAATCCATAAGTAAATTTCCATTTAAATGCTTATTTATTAAATTAATTACACCAACATTACTAGAAAGTGCAAATCCTTGATCATAAGTAATTTTACCCCAACCACTTCTCAACCAGTCACCTATTTCTGTACCATCTTTTGTTTTATATACCCCTGATGTATATTTTTCGCCTCCATTATATTCCCCATTTTCCATAGTTGCCATATAAGAGAATATTTTCATAGTACTACCAGGTTCATATGCATATGATATGTTATAATCTAAGTAATTTGTCATATCTCTTAAGTTAGGGTCAAATGTTGGATATGTAGAAGAAGCTAATATAGCCCCTGTTTTAGCATTAGCAACCATTATTGTCATCCAGTCTGCATCATATTTGTCTAATGCTTTAGATATTGCTTGTTCTACAAATAATTGGATACTTGCATCTATTGTTAAATATATATTATTTCCATCTTTCGCGGGTTCAGTTAATTCTTTTGTTCCTGCTATTTTATATCCATTTCTATCCTTCTGATAATAATTATATCCATCAGTACCACTTAATTCTTTATCAAACTTAGCTTCTATTCCTAGTTCTCCTACTATTTTTTCTTCTGGTTTACCATTTTCATTTTCTTCAGTTCTAAGTTTTGCATATCCAAGTGTATAAGATAAGAATCTTCCATATGGATAATTTCTTTTTTGAGTTTCAATAAAATCTATTCCAGGAAGTTTTAGCTCTTCTATTTTTTCTTTTGTTAATTCACTTATTCCCTTTGCTTTGTTGCCAAATTCTGTTTGATATATATTTTCTTTTGAAAGATATGCTAGTGTTTTATCATAGTCCATATCTAGTATCTCTGATAACTTCTTTGCGGTATATTCTTTATCAACAACATGTTTTGGATTCTCTGGGTTAGTTGTTCTAGATGGATCAAGATATGCAATTACTGTATATGATGAAACGTTTTGTGCAAGCACATTTTCATTTACATCATAAATTGAACCACGTTTAGCGTACAATACATCTGTTTTTGTTGTTCTTTTTTTAGCAAATTCTTGTAGATCAATTCCATCTATATTTTTAGATAGTGATAAATAACTTATTCTTGCAATTATTACAATAAAAAAAAGAATAGCGCCTAATATAACGAAAGCATTTAACTTTATTGTATTAGTACTTTTCTTTTTCATACATGACTCCTTTATTCATCACCAATAGTTTTGATGTTATCATTATTATAACTCAAACCTTTAGAATCTGCAACCTCTTGTATCTTATCAAGAGAGGCAAGTTCATTTATTTTCATTACTAAACTTTCATTTTTCTTTTCTTGTTTAGTTAATTCTTTTTTTGATTTTTCTACTTCATAATTAATTTTTGATAGTGTTGCTTGAGAAAATACAATTACAAATGGTGAAGCAAGCACTAAAACAAAAGTGAATGTATAAATTAACTTTTCAAACTTACCCATTTTAACTTTTTTCTTTAAAAGCTTTTTCTTTTTCATATTTTCCCCTTTCACTACCTTATTTTATTCTTTCTATTACTCTTAGTTTAGATGATCTAGCTCTGTTATTGTTTTCTAGTTCTTCTAAACTAGGAACAATTGCTTTATTATTTACTAGCCTAAAATCTGGTAAATATTCATCTGGTATATTAGGTAGGCCTTTTACTCTTGAATCAATTTTTGTTTTCTCCTTGAATATATTTTTTACAATTCTATCTTCTAATGAATGGAATGTTATTACCACTACTCTTCCACCTACATCAACTATATCCAATGCTTGATTTAGAGCTTGTTTTAATACTTCTAATTCATTATTTACTTCTATTCTTATTGCTTGAAATACTTTGCGTGCTGGATGTTTATCTCTTTTTGCTTTTTCTGGCATGGCAGATTTAATTATTTCAACTAATTCTAATGTTGTTTCAATTTTCTTTTCTGCTCTTGCTTTTACAATTGCACGTGCTATACTTTTTGAATACTTTTCTTCTCCATATTCAAAAAATATCTTAGCTAATTTTGCTTCATCATAGGAATTTACGACTTCATATGCAGATAATTCTTGTTCTGTATTCATTCTCATATCTAATCTTGCATCCAAGTGATAACTAAATCCTCGCTCTTTTTCATCTAATTGAGGACTTGATACTCCAAGATCAAATAATATTCCATCTACTTTAGTTACATTTCGTTTTTTTAATTCTTCTTTTAAATTACAAAAATTACTTTTTATAATTTCATAATTGTTTCCGATACTAGATAGTTTGTTTTTACTAAAATTAATTGCTTCACTATCTTGATCAAAGGCGAAAAGACAACCCCTTCTTACTCGCTTTAATATTTCACTGGAATGTCCAGCATAACCTAATGTAGCGTCTACGTAGATACCGTCTTCTTTCAAATTAAGTGCGGCTATAGACTCTTGTAATAAAACACTTATATGCATATTAATCACCATCTACCCAATTTGAATCAAATAAATTTTCTGCAATGTCTGATAGGTCTTCCTTATTAGTATTATAGAATTTGTTCCAGTTCTCTTCTGACCATATTTCAAGTCGATCTCCCACGCCGACTATAACGCAATTCTTTTCTAAGCCGGCGTAAGAAATCAATGGAGAGGTAATATTGATTCGACCTTGTTTGTCAAATTCCATTGCAGTAGCGCCAGAGAGAAAGAAGCGCATAAAACTACGTGCATCTTTCTTTGTGAAAGGTAGTTGATTTAATTTATTTACTATTTTATCCCAGTGAGGTTTAGGATATACAAATAGGCACTCTTCTAGGCCGCGGGTTATGATAAATGCACGTCCTAGTTCTTCTCTAAACTTTGCGGGTATTATAATTCTACCCTTGTCATCAATTGTATGGTTATATTCTCCCATCAACATATTAATCCCCCACTTTTCACCACTTTCGTCCACTGCTACCCTAATATTACTATCAAAGTTATATTTTGTAAACATTTTTTTATAAAAAATAAAAAAAGACTGTCAAATTGACAGTCTCAAATTAACTTAGTGTTATTTTTTCTTTTTATTGGAATTTAATACAAATATTAGACCAGCACCAATTAATACACATATAACTCCACAAGTGATTGCTATTACTGAATATGTAACTGCAGTATTTTTTACCCTTACTTTTGTTCCACTTGGTTTTGTATTATTCTTGTTATCATTATTTGGAGCATCTGGGTCATCTTCTGGAATATATTCCATTGCTTCTATTATACCTTTTAAAACTTCTGTTGCTTCTTTTCCAGTTTTTGTTAGATTTAATTTTAAACTTTTTAATGTTTCTCCATCTAGTTTTTCTACTTCTATCCCATTATCATTTATTTTTGAATTATAAATATCAACTGTATCGTAATCAAGTTCTAATTTCATAATATAATGCGTGATAAAATCTTCTGCGATATATAATGTTAATTTTTCTTTATCAGATTTAGGAGTAATTGTCATTACACCATTTTCTATTTCATATTTAAGCTTAGTACCTTGGTAGTTTATTTCTTGAAATTCTGAGTTAAATACTATTGAATCTTGACCAGTAGTATCACCAATACCACCTATGTCTATTCCTTTAGTAAGCGCTGTTTTTAATAATGTCCAACTTTCTTCTTTGTCTCTTCCATTATATGATAAATTAATTTTAAGTGATTTTGGTATTTCATTTTCTCCCTCTCCAGTTTCTTCTAATGCTAAGCCATCTTTTAAAATATCATATTTATTATAATCCGGATTATACATTAATATATTAAAAGCATTATTACGAGCCCAGATTATCGAATTATTTAATACTTGTGCGGAAAATATTTCACTCTCTTTTGGCTCTTTAAATGTTACCTCAAATATATTATCTTTTATCTCATATGATGTTGTATAATTTTCGCATTCTTCGCAAAATTCCTTACTAGCTATATATGTTATTTCTTTTTTCTCTTCATCAAGTTTAATTTCTGCATTAACGTTAGTAACGCCAAATAATGTAACTATTACTAATAATGTAAATAAAACTTTGTATATTTTTTTCATTCTCCATCACCATTCCTTATATTTCTTCTTTTGGACTATTTGCCTTTGCAACTGTTATTGTAGCTATTGCCACTCCTATTAACATACAAATACTGCCTAAGATCATTGCTACTTTTGAATATGTTGCATCTGTATCTTTTACACTTACTTTTGTTCCACTTGGTTTTGTATTATTCTTGTTATTATTTTTATTTTCTTCAGTTTTAGAGTTACTTGGATCATCACTAGTGTTTTTTGCAGTTACTTCATCAATTATTTTGTTCATTAGTTTTTCTGGATCATTATTACTTATTTTTAGATTTAGTGACAATGAATTATACATATTATCACTTGAATCTTTTTTTACTAGCAACACACCATAATTTCCTATATCACTTATCTCAGTAAGTGGTAATATTTTATAACCTGGATTTGCATTATTCATATATGCAATAATTAACTTATTCATAAGCCATAAATCTATTACATCATTTTCTTTTTGAGGTATTAATTTAAATACCCCATCTTCAATAGTATATTTATATTCCTCATCATCCCTTTTTATTGTTTTTGAATTTTTGTCAAAAGTAATAGGTGGTGGTTCACTTGTGTCTCCAGCTCCACCGACAAAATTTCCTTCGTAAATATTTTTAATGTCATCCCACATTACATCTGATGGCATCCCACCATTTAATTTGATTCTAAGTGTTTTAGGCACGGCCTTAGTTATGGAATCATATTTTACATTTTCTTCTTTATATTCAATAAGTTCTGATTCTAAAGTGTAGGTTCTTATGTCTCCTACATGTATGATATCTGCTATTGTATAATAACCTTCTGTAAATAGTGTCACAATTAAATTTGCATTTTCAATTTCTTTTTCTTCTGGCTTAGGAAAGTTAATTGTAAGTATACTATCTTTTATTTCGTAGTTCGCAACATAATTTCCTTTGGTTGGAATAGTTTTCTTTTCTTCATCAATCTTAATTTCTGCATTAACATTTACAGCAAGAAATAATGTCATAGCTATTAATAGACCAAATAAAATTTTAAATATCTTTTTCATAATATAACCTTTCTTGTACTGCCTTATCATAATTTAAGTATATTAATTTATATCTTTCTGTGCAAGTTAAATTATGCCTTTTTTACATTTCTTTACGTTTTAAATGTAAAGAAAAAGAAATAGAAAAGTTGTTGAACTTGTCAATAAAAAGTAGACACTAAAAGAATATTATTTAAACCCTAGTTGAGTTTTATAATCAATTGGGGTTTTATAGTTTAGTGCATAACTTGGTCTAAAATTATTATTATCCCAAACTATATCATCAATAAATTCTTGAACTGTGTTATAATTATTTATGTCAAAATCAATATACATTTCTTTTTTAATCCAGCCATTTTTTGATTCAATAACTGGATTATCAGTTGGTGTACCAGCTCTAGACATAGATCTAGTAACCATATAAGATTTAAATATATTGTTAAATGACACTGAGGAATATACTGAACCTTGATCTGTGTGAATGATAGTTTCAAGTTCTTTATATCCTCTTTTTATTTTATTATTTAACATATCATTTAAAGCTTCACGATGATTTATGATACCATTACCATGCATTGAATCTCTTACATCATAACCAACAATTTCATTATTAAAAACATCTAAATAAAATGTCCAATCATATTTTCTTTTCCTAAACCAAAACGTAGTTGTATCTGATACGATTTTCTCAAAAGGTCTTGTTGTATTCCAATTACCACATATTTGGTTAGAATATTTAATCGACTCTTCACCAGGTTTCTTATACTTGTAATGTCTTGTTTTAGATTTTATATTTAACAATTTACATACTTTATGTACCAAATTGTCTGATACAATCCAGCCAGTTTCCCGTCTTATAATCGCATTTATTCTATGATATCCATAACTTGGCTTTCTTGTGTGAATATCTTTTATCAAAATTCCTGAATCTTTTCTATTTAATTCATAGTTATTTAAATTTTCTTTATTTTTAAGCCATTTATAATAACCGCTTCTAGATACTTTCATAATTAAACATAAGGATTTTATATTAAATTCTTTGCTTAATAATTCAATTATTTCATATTTTATTTGGGTTACTTCGTGTATTTTACAATTGAACCATCTCCTTTCATTAGGTATCCTTTTTTTAATAATTCGTTCTCAATTCTCAACTTCATATTTTCATATTCTAATTTTTCAAGTTCTGTTAAATTTTTCTTAGCTGAATATTTCATTAATGGATTTCCAGGCTTCTTTTTGGCTTTTAAACCATTGTAACCATTTTCCTTATATGACTTAATCCAACGGTGTAACATACTATTACTAACACCTGTGTTTTTACCTACTTGTGCTAAGCTAATTTCTAAATCAATAATTGGTTTGATTACATTATATTTTTCATCGGCTGTCCATGTTTTAAATTTTTGACCTTTCTTTGCCATATTTTAACCTCCTATTTCTATTTTAACAAAAGAAAAAGTAAACACATTCTTTTTGTGTGAAGTAGTCAATAAAAAGTAGACACTAAAAAAGAATTATTTGAACCCTAGTTGAGTTCTATACTCAATTGGGGTTTTATAATTTAAAGCATAACTTGGTCTTAAATAATTATGATCATATATAATGGCATTTATATAATCTTCAACAGTTTCAAAATCATCTTGGTTAAAATCAATATACATTTCTTTCTTTAACCAGCCATTCTTAGATTCAATTATAGGATTATCTGTTGGAGTTCCTATTCTCGACATAGACCTTATTATGTTATAATCTTTATGTGCATTATTAAATGCCACTGAGGAATATATTGTGCCTTGATCACTGTGAAAAATTGTTTCTTGGCCTTTATATCCTCGTTTTATTTTGCTATTTAACATATCATTTAAAGCAGATATATGATTAGATATACTGACTCCATGATAAAAGGGTTTTACATCTGAACCTATAATTGAATCATCAAATGCGTCTACATAATATGTCCAGTCAAATCTTTGTTTTTTAAACCATATCACTGTTGTATCGGATGTTATTTTTTCTAACGGTCTTGTAGTATTCCAATTATTATTAATAAGATTTGAATATTTAATAGATTCTGCACCAGGCTTTTTATAAGTAGAATAGTGTTTTGCTTTACTTCTTATTTTTAATATTTTACACACTTTATGAACTAAATTATCTGATACTACCCAACCAGTTTCTTTACGAATTAAATAATTTATTCTGTGATAGCCATAACTTGGTTTTCTTTTATGAATATCTTTAATTAAAGGTTCTAAATCTTTACGATTTATTTCATATTGATTTAATATATTCTTTGTTTTTAACCATTTATAATA
>OIYS01000895.1_pt1 | contig 17569 bp, 20 predicted proteins | sample 1588271 | NCBI WGS metagenome assembly OIYS01 (sample SAMN03283286) | human gut metagenome | biome: human-associated habitat; material: feces | host: Homo sapiens | place: Peru | collected 2012
AAAATGGTTATTTACATGAACTTATAAAAGTAAATAATAATGTTAAGACATTTAAAATACAGTATGAAGATGAGTTCTCTATTGCGGATATTTATATTTATAATGATAATAAATTAGAAGGCATTGTAATTGATAGAAAACAACTTAATTATATACTTGCTGATTTAAATTTTAATGGTGTGGATAGCCGTTTTTTTGATAGTGATAGTGAAGAAGTAGTAATGACACTTGGCAATTTAAAATTGCAACAGTATGTAATTTCTACTACTGATGCTATTTCATTAAAAAAGTGTAATGAATTACATTCGTTGTTATTTAAGTATGTTCCATATCCCGATGATAATGGAAAATATAGAGATGGAACAGCATTACTAAAGGATGGAACTATGCAGCCTGTTCCTTATTATGAAATAAATGAGAGAATTAATGAACTTGATGAAGAATTACAGTTTTTTATAAAAAATATAGATCAATATAGTATAGGTGAATATATAGAACAAGTGGCGTATTTTACATATAAATTTATTGTAATTCATCCTTTTAGGGATGGAAATGGACGAATATCAAGAGCTATTATGAATTGGCTTTTGAATAAAAAGAATATTCCACCAATTTATGTTGATCAAAGTTGTAAAAAAGAATATTATGAAGTACTATCAAAAATTGATTTACAAAATGATCCTATTCCATTTATTATGTTTATCGAAAAAAGAATTATTCATACTATGCTAGAATTTAATAAATATTTATTTGTTGATGAGCTAGAAGATGAAGAAGAATTTAAGGAGGCTGAAAACTAATGGAGTTTAATAAATGGCCTAGAAATAATTATAAGGGGCCAGGCGGCGGATTATACAAAGGCCCTGGTGGTGGGCTATATACTGGGCCCGGAGGTGGAGCTTACAAAGGCCCCGGAGGTGGACTATATAAAGGCCCTGGTGGTGGGTTATATACTGGCCCCGGAGGTGGACTATATAAAGGCCCTGGTGGTGGACTATACAAAGGCCCCGGAGGCGGATTATACAAAGGCCCTGGTGGTGGACTGTATACAGGGCCCGGAGGCGGATTGTATAAGGGCCCAAGTGGCGGAGCTTACAATGGACCAGGAGAAGCATATATGAGCAACATACCACCTTGGCCAATATTTGTCAAAGAACTAGAAAAAAGAGGATATATAGCAGAAGCAAATTTAATTAAAAAGTATCATAATTGCGATTAAGTAATGTTTATTATTTTAAAATTTAATTTAGGTTTGACAATACTATCTATTTATTTTATAATTTGTTTATAAATTGATGAGTCAGAAGAGTAGATTTTGATGATTTAATAGAGAGTAGCTGGTTGGTGGAAAGCTATAAATTGTTGATTTTGAATTGGGCTGATGAGAGACTACCGAATATTTAGTAGGCTAGTACGGAGTATTTCTCTTCGTTAAAAAAAGAACTTGTATGATTGTACAAGAACATCTTTTAGGTGGCAAAATAAGTTATTAAATCTTATCCTATTATGAAGGGTAAGATTTTTTTTAGAAAGAAGGATTATAATGGGAAAAATTATATTAACAGGTGATAGACCAACAGGACCCCTACATATAGGACATTATGTTGGGTCTTTGAGAAATAGGGTTAGAATTCAAAATGAAGGTGACTATGATGAGATGTATTTGTTTGCAGCTGATTCTCAGGCACTTACTGATAATTTTGATAATCCTAAAAAGATAAGAGACAATGTTTTTGAGGTGGCTTTAGATAATTTAGCGTGCGGTATTGATCCAAATAAAGTTAACTATTTTATTCAGTCTGAGGTATCTGAACTAACTGAACTTACATTTTACTATATGAATTTAGTTACTGTATCTAGATTATATCGTAATCCAACTGTTAAGGAAGAAATAAAATTGAGAGGATTTGAAGATAGTATTCCAGCTGGATTTTTTACTTATCCAGTTAGTCAAACGGCTGATATTACAGCATTTAAAGCAAATATTGTACCAGTTGGTGATGATCAATTACCAATGATAGAACAAGCTAGAGAAATAGTTCGTAAGTTTAATTCAATTTATGGTGAAACTTTAGTAGAGCCAGAAGCTATGCTTCCAAAGAGAGAAAATGAAAGAAGACTTGTGGGAACTGATGGTGGTGCTAAGATGAGTAAAAGCTTAGGAAACTGTATTTACTTAAAAGATAGTGCTGAAGAAATTAAGAGAAAAGTGTTTTCTATGTATACAGATCCTAACCATATTAAAGTAAGTGATCCTGGTAAAGTAGAAGGAAATGTTGTATTTACTTATTTAGATGTTTTTTGTAAAGAAGATTCTTTTAGTAAATACTTACCAGAATATAAAAATTTAGAAGAACTAAAAGAACATTATCGTCATGGTGGCTTAGGTGATGTTAAAATTAAAAAGTTCTTATATGAAGTGTTAGAAGAAGAATTAAAACCAATTCGTGAACGTCGTGAAGAATTAGCTAAGAATCCTGAATATGTATATCAAGTTTTAAGAGAAGGAACTAGAAAAGCTCGTGAAAAAGCTAGTGAAACTTTAAAAGAAGTAAAAAAAGCGATGTTATTAGATTATTTTGAAGAGCAATAATGTTTGCTCTTTTCATTTACAAAAGTATTAAATCTATATATAATAATCTTATAAGGAGATGATACAAATGGAAATTATTGTTCAAGGTAAAGGAACTAAATATATCAAACCCAATGAAGTGATTTTAAATCTTACATTTACTAATAAAGCTAAAACTTATGATGTAGCATTAAGTGATGGCATTAGAAATGTTAATTATTTTGTCGAAGAAATTTTAATTAAAAATGGTTTTTCCAAAGATGAATTAAAAACAAGAAGTTTTGTTATTAATGAAGAGAAAAAGTATGATGAAAAAATGAGAGAATATATTGATGCTGGCTATTCATTTAATCAAGTAGCAACACTTAAATTTGATTATAATATGGAATTGTTATCAAGATTAATATTAGCAATATCAGAAATGACTATTGCTCCTACATATTACATAAAATTTGGTGTTAAAGATGAAGAAGAGTGTCGTAATGAAGTATTAGCAAAAGCTTATCAGAATGCATATAATCAAGCTTTAGCTATAGCAGCTTCAGCTAGTAAAAACTTAAGGTACTGCCAAAAAGTAGATTTTCAACCTATATCAAATAACTATTATTCTCCTGCAGAATTTTCATCTAGTTTTATGCGAGCTAAAGCTATTAACAATGATATGATTATAAATAGCTTTACTCCAGAAGATGTTGAAATATCTGAAACGTTATATTGTTCATGGATTGCTGATTAGAAGACTTATTTTATCAAAATAGGTCTTTTTCTAATTTTGTTAAATTTATACAATAATAAATTTAACAAAAAGAGAATTTATTGTGAAACTAGTATTTTTGATCTTATACTTATTAGTAGAGTAACTAAGTAATATTAAAAGAAATTAAAACTATAATAATTACTTAATGTTTATAGTTGAAGAAAAAAACAACAAAAAATTGCTTTATATCATAATAAGTATTATTATATTAACATGCTTAGAAGACTTTTTCTTCTAAATAAGAAAAATCAAAATAAAATAGATTAAGGTGAAAAAAATGGCTAAAAATCGTATATCAAAAATGTATCGTGAAACTAAAAAAAGTGTTTTTTTAGTTTATTTAATTCTTAGAATTTTAGTTTTATTATGTATAATAATTCAAATTACTAATAAAAATTGGAATAATGTATTTTACTGTGTAATGGCATTAATTCTTTTTACTTTACCATATTTTGTTAGTAAAAACTTTAAAATAGGCATACCTAATCTTTTAGAAATAATAATTATGGTATTTATATTTTCAGCAATGATACTTGGAGAAGTAAATCGCTTTTATTTAACCATTCCACATTTCGATACCATTTTGCATACGATTAATGGTTTTATATGTTGTGCTATTGGCTTTAGTTTAGTTGATTTGTTAAATGATAATGTAGAATCATTTAATTTGAATCCTTTTTTTAGAGTAATGTTTGCATTTTGCTTTTCTATGACCATAGGAGTATTATGGGAATTTCTTGAGTTTGGTTGTGATAAATTTTTTAAAAGTGACATGCAAAAAGATACATATATTAAACAAATAGCCTCTGTTGATTTAAATAAAGATAAAATAAACAAATCCGTTATTTTAAATGATATTGAAGAAGTTACTATAAAATATAATGGTGATCAAGTAATAACTTTAGATGGCTATTTAGATATCGGTTTATATGATACTATGAAAGATTTATTAGTGAATTTTCTTGGTGCTATTGTCTTTGGAATTATAGAATGGTTCTATTTCAACAATAAAGACAAGCTAAAATTTACAGAACAATTATTCTTGTATAAAAATGCTACTGAAAATAGTCAAAAAGCATCTTAAAATAGGTAGTGCCACTGATAATATTTTGGTTATAATGACGGTAGAGGTGAAGAAAATATGAAGTTTTGTGATAAACTTTCAAAATTAAGAAAAGACAACAATCTAAGTCAAGAACAATTGGCAGAGAAACTTGATATGTCGCGTCAAGCAATATCCAAATGGGAATCAGGAGCATCTTATCCGGATATGGCTACAATTATGAAATTATGTAAAATACTTAATTGTAGTTTAGATGATTTAGTTGATGATGATGCAACAGGAAATAAAGATAACAAAAAAACTCAAAAAATAACGCCAGAAAGTATATTAAAAGATTTTCTGGCTTATATTACTAAAACTTATAATATGTTTATAAGTATGAATTTGAAAGAAAAAATAAAATGTATTTTTGAAATGATTTTTATTGTTTTTATTTTAACATTACTAGGAATAATGCTTGATAATGTTGGACGTGATCTATTAAGTAAGTTAATATATTTATTGCCATATGATGCAAGAATAATGGTAATAAATATTTTAAATGTAATATTTGCTATATTATATATCGCTTTATCAACAATTATTATTTTACATTTATTTAAAATAAGATATTTAGACTATTATGTTGTAATAGAAGATAAAAATGTTACCAAGAAAACAATAGAAAAACCTGTTGAAATAAAAGATCAAGAAAAAATAATAATAAGAGAACCTAAACATCAAAATTACTCTATTTTTAATGGTTTATTTAATTTAATAATTTTAATTTTAAAAACATTTTTAATATTTTTATTAATACCATTAATATTAAGTTTTATTGCTTTAGTCATATGTTTAGTAATTGTTTTTTCAGTTTTAAAATTTATACCATTATCATTCTATTTAATGATTTTAATAATTGGTTTTATTCTTTTAACCCTAATTTTTATTAAAGGTTTTTATAAACTTATATTTAATCAAAAATTAAATTTTAAATTGTTCTTTATTTTATTTATAGTATCTTTATCTTTAATCGGTATTGGTTGTGGCACAACTATTGTAGATATTTCTAATTTTAAACCTAAAACTATTGAATCAGAATATCAAATAACAAAAGAAAAACTTGATATGCAAGATAATTTAACTCTAGAGTTTTTTAAAGATCAAAATGTAACTGTTGTTATCAATAACAGTTTAAAAGATGTAGAATTAGAAATAAAATCATCACCAAATATTGAATACTATATTTATAGTCGTTATTTAACTTTTAAAAATAAAAATTATTTATACTATAATATAAGCTATTATAATAGTTATGATTCTTATGAAAAACTTTTAAAATATAAAGATCAATTTATTGAAGGAATTAAAAATCATGAAATAGTTGTTTATGATAAAATATTTGAAATTACTATAAATGTTTCTGAAAAAAATTATAATATTTTAAAAGAAAATTATAAGTTATTAAACTACTAGTTTTTAGTAGTTTTTTAATGTATAATGGTAATACACATATAAGGGGAGATTAATTATGGAAACTAAAAGATATATTTTAGCTATTTTAGGTGGCATTTTGGGTGGCTTGATCGCGAGTATTCCTTGGCTATGTTTGTTAATTTTTGGTAGTGTTTCTTTGTCAATTTTAGCATTTTTAATTCCAATGGGCGTAAACTATGGTTACCGTAAATGTAAAGGTAGAGTTAATAAAAAATTACCAAATATTACAATATTTACTAGTATTATCGTCTTTCTAATAATTATTTTATTAGTATTACCAATCTGGGAACTAGTTTTATTAGAATTACCAATATCTTTTAAAACTATCAAAGAAACAATTTTTTCTATCAGTTATTGGCGTGACTATGGAAGAATAATTATTATTGCTTTTGTTTTTTTAATAAGTGGTGTTATTAAAACTGTAAATGATATTAAACACGAAATTGGACTATATTATTGAGGTGAATTATGCAACGATACTTTGCTATTGATCAAAAAGAAAATGAATTTATTTTAGAAAAAGATGATTATTATCATATAAAAACAGTTATGCGTATGAAACCAAATGAAAAAGTAGAAGTTGTCTATATAGGTAAAACATACATAGCTAATATTAATAATGATTATAAAATTATGTTTGAAAAAGAAATATTAGAAGATCAAAATCTAATCTATAAAAGATTGATGATTCCTCTTTTAAAAGAACAAAAAATGGATTTTATTTTGCAAAAAGCAACTGAATTAGGAGTTAATGAAATAGTTCTTTACAAATCTAAACGTTCCATAATTCCTTTTGAAGTTTGTAAAGAAAAACGTAAAATGGAAAGATGGCTAAAAATATGTAAAGAAGCTAGTGAACAATCTAAAAGACAGACTATTCCTAGTATAACTATAGCTGATCTAAAAATGATTAAAGAATTAGATGGATTAAAATTAATATGTAGCACGGTTGAAAGCGAAAATAATCTTAAAAAAGTTTTACAAAGTAATCAAAAGTGTGCTAAAATTAATGTGATAGTTGGTCCTGAAGGTGGATTTGATCCAAAGGAAGAACAAGACTTTATTAATTTAGGTTTTATTCCGGTAACTTTAGGGAAAACAATTTTACGAGTAGAAACAGTTCCAATTGTTTTCCTTGGAATTGTAAATTATGAATTTATGGAGTGATTATATGGATTTTTTAGTTGCGAATAGCAATGGAGAGCCAGTTATGATTTTAATTATAATTGCGATTGTGGTTATAGCAGCTGGAATAGTTGTTTATTATTTTCTTTCAAGTACAAATACTAAAAATAAAAAACCAACTATTAATAAACCAGTCAATTTTGAAGTAGCCAATGATTTATCAGATAATAATATAGAAGAGATACCAAACAAATTTCAAGAAGAATTTATGGAAGATGTTTTAGAAGAAAATCTACCAGAAATTGAAAAAGAAGAAGAAAAAACAAGTAATAATATTGCTTCTCTTTTAGAACAAATGCAACAAGATTTAGATGATAGTGAAACAGCTAAAGTTGAAAAATATGAAGAAGAACAAGAAGAAAATGCCATTATTAGCTATAAAGAATTAATGCGTTTAAAAGCTGAAAGAGAAAATAATGCTGAAGTAACAGTAAAACATAATGATGAGATAATTCCAACTCATGTTGAAGCAATAAAACAAGTTGAAGAAGTTAAAGAAGAACCTAAAAATGATGAGATAAAAAAATTTAAGAAAAGTGAATTTATTTCTCCTGTTTTTGGTCTTAATGATAGTAATGTAACATATCGAGAAATAAGAAGACCAGAACGTAAAGAAAGAAATGATGAATATTCATCAAGAGAAGATGAAGTTGAAGTTGTTAATTTAGAAAAAGATGATAATATAAAATCAGTTGAAGATGAAAGAAATGATGATTTTTTAGAAGCTTTAGTTGATTTTAGAAATAAATTGAATTAAAATAGGCTTTAAAAAAAGCTTATTTTTTGAAAGAAGTGAAAAAATGAAATTTATAATATACAATCTTGGTTGTAAAGTAAATTCTTATGAATCGAATGTTATGACCGAAAATTTAGAAAATGCTGGTTATATTTTAACAGATAATGTAGAAGAAGCAAATATTGCGATTGTTAATACTTGTAGTGTAACTAATACTGCTGATTCTAAATCATTAAAAACTTTAAGACAGGTAAAAAAGAATAATCCTAATATAATTCTTATCGCTTGTGGGTGTTTAGCTCAAGTTAATAGTAAAATTATTAAAGAAAAAACTAATGCTGATATTATAATTGGGAATATTGGTAAAAGTAAAATAGTTGATATTATTAAAAATTATTTAAGGGATAAAAATAGTATTGAAGACATAAAAGATATAATGCATTCTTCATTTGAAACAATGCAATTAAACAATTTTGATAAAACAAGAGCATTTGTTAAAATTCAAGATGGTTGTAATAACTTTTGTTCATATTGTATTATTCCTTATACTAGAGGAAATGTTAGAAGTAAACCTAAAGATGATGTAATTAAAGAAGTTAAAGAATTAATAAAGAGTGGACATCAAGAAATCGTTTTAGCTGGAATTCATACTGGACATTATGGTAGTGAATTTAAAGACTATGATTTTGCTGATCTTTTAAGTGAATTAGTAAAAATAGATGGCCTTTTAAGATTAAGAATTTCTTCAATCGAAATTGTCGAGTTAAATGATAAATTCTTAGAAGTTTTAAAAAACAACAAAGTTTTAGTTGATCATTTACATATACCATTACAATCAGGATCTGATCCGATTTTAAAAGCAATGAATCGTCGCTATAATTTAGAATATTATGAAAATAAAATAAAAGAAATAAGAAAAATTCGTCCAAATATTTCTATTTCAACTGATGTTATAGTAGGATTTCCAGGCGAAACTAAAGAATTATTTGAAGAAACAATTGCTACTGTAAAAAGACTTCAATTTTCTAAAATTCATGTATTTCCTTATTCAAGAAGAAAAGGAACAAAAGCTGATTTAATGCCAAATCAAGTAGATGAACATGAAAAAAAAGAAAGAGCTCGTATTTTAATTGAAGTTTCAAAAGAACTTGAAATAGCTTATATGACAAAATTCATTAATGCAGAAGTTTCTTTCATTGCTGAAACATATGTTGATGGCTATATTTTTGGTCATACAGGTAACTATTTAGCAATAAAAATGCTCAATTGTGAAAATGTTTTGAAAAAAAATATTCAAGCCAAAATCACAAAAATTGAATATCCATATTGTATAGCTGAATAATTATTGATATAATTATTTTGCTGCCACAATAGTATAATGGCATTACGAGGCCATGGTAAGGCTTTAATCGGTGTTCAATTCACCGTTGTGGCACCATTGGAAAATCTGTCCAGACTTTTATAGCCTTGGATTTAATATAGAAAATATCAATTTCTAAAAGAAGTTGGTATTTTTTTTTGTTGTTAATTAAAGAAAAGACAGGTTTAAATGATTAATATCATAAAGAATGAATTAGATTTTGATGATGAATTAAAAAAGAAAATAGAATTTATATGTGGATTTTGTAATATTACTCCAACAATAATAAATGGCAATATAAGAAAAATTGATAGACTAATTTATCATATATAGAGCTACATAGAATAATAATTAAAAGTATCACATTTCTAGCATTTAACTACTCAAAAACTATTTATATAGATAATTTATCAAACAAACTTGAAATAAACGAATTAGAGTCATTTATAAAAGAGTTAAATTAATATTTATATACCAACTTTTTATAGATACTACTTATTCCCTAATCAGGGAATTGACAAATCATAAAAAAGTTATATTATAAATAACCAAATGTTAGAAGATAAAGTATCCAAATTACAAGAGGCATTGGATTACTTTAAAGAATTTGAAAGACTAAAAGGGAATGAAACATATCAAGAAAAAATTGAATGGCATGCAAATAGACTACTATCTAAATTAAATTATGTTGTTCATACTGATGCAATTAAAAAATATATAGTTCCTACTTTAATAGAACAACAAATTAAGTTTGTATATGCAAATGAAGCTGATGTATTAAATGTTGCATTATTTGGTATGACTGCTAAAGAATGGCGTGAAGATAATCCAAAACTTGCTAAAAATGGAAATATTAGAGATTATACAGATTTACTTCATCTAATAATTTTAAATAATTTAGAAAACACAAATGCAGAATTAATTAGAATGAATATAAAGCAATCTGATAGATTAATTAGGTTAAATGAATCTACAAGGAATCAAATGAAAGCCTTAAAAAATAATAAAAATATTAAAGAACTAGAAGTATTACAACAACAAGTTAATGAAGATAATAAGTATTTAACTGATAGTAAATAATTTAAGAAATTGACATTTATAAAATATAGTGTATAATAATTAAGCAAGTGAGGAGATATAAGATATTATTATTAAGCTATCTCGGGTATTAACCTACACGAACTTTCAAAAGTACGGAGTCACGAATTAGTGATTTACCGTGCTTTTTTCTATTTTTAAATGGTAATTCACAAGAAAAGAAAGGAAGCGAATATTAGTATGGAAAACAAGAAATTGGAAAATTTTATGCAATATCGTTTAATGATATTGTTTTTGAGTTTATTGTGTTTGATGATAATACAATAGATTGTCTTACTTTAGGCTTACAAGATTATAATTATATTGAACTGAAACCAAGATTTGAATTACGCGGACATAAAGTAGATGAAGAAGGTAATTTTTATGATTTTAAAAGTTATACTTATGATGTTAAGCCAAAAGAAAAATATAAAAATCCATTAGAATTAATTGGTAATTATGATATAGATGAAGAATTATTTGATTATTTAAAACAAAATGGAATGATTAGATATAGTAATGATATGGCTTATCTTTATGGATTTACTGATACAAAAGGTTATGATAGTAATTCAAGACATTATTATGCTTTTTATATTGTTGATAAGAAAATAGAAAAATATGATATAATTAAATAGAAAAATAGGAAGTGGTTGAATTGAATATTATTGAAGTAAAAAATCTTTCAAAAGATTATAAATATAAAGTTAGAAATGAAGAAAAAGGTTTTTTATATAATTTATTTAATGAACAAGAAAAAGTTGTAAAAGCCGTTAATAATATTTCCTTTAATGTTGAAGAAGGAGAAACAGTTGCATTTATTGGACCAAATGGTGCTGGTAAATCAACTACTATAAAAATGTTAACAGGTATTTTATACCCAACAAAAGGTGATATCAAAATATGTGGTTTAACTCCAATTAAAGATAGAAATAAACTTGCTTATAAGATTGGTACTGTATTTGGACAAAGAAGTCAATTATTACCAAATTTGCCATTAACAGAAAGTATGGAAATGTTTGGTGCAATGTATGATATGGATAAAGTTGCAATAAAGAAAAGAATAAATGAATTATCAGAATTATTTGATTTGAAAGAATTTATTAAGCAACCAGTTAGAAAACTTTCTTTAGGTCAAAGAATGCGAGCTGAAATTGCAACATCTTTAATACATAGCCCTAAAATTATATTTTTGGATGAGCCAACTATTGGACTTGATGTTGTCTCTAAAAAAAGTTTAAGGGATTTATTATTAAAGATTAATAAAGAAGAAAAAGTTACAATTTTTTTAACAAGTCATGATACTGAAGATATTCAAAGTATTTGTGATAGATGTGTAATCATAAATCACGGAAAAATAATTATTGATACTTCGACAAAACAATTAATAAGTGATTATGTTAAAAATAAAAATATAATTATAACTCCAAATGTAGAGTTTATAGAATTTCCAGAATTATCAGCTGGTATGACATATATTAAAAAAAGTAAGAATCAAGTAACAGTTGGAGTTGATACTGAAAAAATACATACTCAAAAAGCCTTACAAGAATTAATTAAAGTTTTTGATATTGATGATGTTAATATAGATAATGAATCACTTGAAAATATTATAAGGAGTATTTATGAAAAAAATTAAGTTTGCTTTGACTGTCATAAAAATATTCATGAAAAATCAAATGCAAGATAGAACAAACTTAATATTAGATGTTTTCAATATGGTATCAAGGTGCTTGATTGTATTCTTATTATATGCTTATATATTTAAGTTGCAAGGTGGAAGTATTAATGGAGTAGATTACAAAACAACAATGTGGAGTATGTTTATTTATTTTTGCATTATGATTTTAAATATTAGAAGATTAGATAATATTATAATGACAGAAGTTAAAAGTGGGAATGTTGAAATGTTTATGAATAAACCTACTAATTATTTAACAATTAGTTTTATGAAAGTAATTGGTCAAGGTATATTTTCATTCTTATTCATAAGCATCTTAGGATCTATAATTATGGCGTTATCTGTAGGTATTCCTAACTTAAATTTATCAGTTTTTATACCTACATTTATAATTACATTATTTTTAGGTCAAATATTAGGTTTATTAATATATGGAATAATAGGGCTTATGGCATTTTTTATACAGGATATACGACCAATACATTGGATAGTAGATAAATTTGTAATGATACTTGGTGGAAGTTATTTACCAATATCAATGTTTCCAAATTTTATGAAAATAATTGCTTATGTAAGTCCATTTGGTGCAATTAATTTTGCTTCAAGTACCGTGTATGATTCTTGGAATAATGAGTTTATTATGAGAATTGCATTACAATTGTTATGGATAGGTATTTTTAGTATATTAATGCACTATGTATATAAAAAATCAAAAGAAAAGGCAATGATAAATGGAGGTTAATTATGGGAAGTGTTAAATTAGCTTTATTAAATATAAAGAAAAACTTTAGAAACGAAAAAGAATTGAAAAGTTCCTTCATTATTTCAGTTGTAGGTATGGCAATAAATAATATATCATTCCTAATATTATGGTATTATTTTGGCAAAACAATAGGAGAATTAAATGGATGGAAACCAATGGACATTTTTGGCTTATATGGTTTTGGGACTACTTCTTATGGTATTGTTGCATCATTGTTCTCTGGAATGTTTAATATTCCAAATTATATAAGTAGCGGTAATTTTGACAAGTATTTATTAACCCCAAAGAATATACTTTTAAAAGTATCAACATCTAAAATATCAACAAGTGCTTTTGGCGATTTATTATTCGGGGTTGTTTGCTTTATCATATTTGCTTTTTGGAATAAATTAACATTAATTCAATTATTATTATCAATTTTATTAATAATAATTGCTTCTATAATTTTTTATTCATTTTCATTAATATGTATGAGTATATCATTTTATTTAATGGATGGTCATAATGTTTCGCAAGGTTTATATGGAATGTTTTTAAGTAACTCTTTATATCATGGTGGAGCATTTACAGGATTATTAAGGGTAATATTTACATTTGTAATACCATCTTTATTGTTAGGAGCAATACCAGTTGAAATAGTAAAGAATTTATCAATTTCTAATCTGATTATGATAATATTATCAACTATATTTTGGCTTATATTATCAATTATGTTCTTTTATAAATCATTGAAGAAATATGAAAGTAACAATTTGTTTGGATTTGGAAGTTAAACAAAGTAGCATAAAAATTATAGCTACTTTTTTCTATTCTTTGGTAAAATATTATTAGAAATTGATATAAAACTATAAATATTTCTAATTTGTGAGTAAAAGTTTGAAATAACTTAACCACTCGCACCATAGTGATTGATACTTGAACTTTCCAAGTTTAAAAAATAAAAACTAACCGCTGGTTAGTTTTTTGTTGAAAAAGTCAAATAAAATATCATTTTATATAGGAAAAATCAGTTATTTGTGAACATTACTAATAGATTATAATTTATTGACTAAAACTATTATTATAAATATCCAGAAAAGAACTAACAAATCTTGCTTGTTCCTTTTCCTCAGCTGTTCCAGTAGTAACTTGCCAACCATAAGTTTTATAATTTTTATAAGTAAAATTATTTAAAGGCAATAGATTAAATTCTTTTCGTATTAACTCTATTCCTTTAGAATAATCTTTCTTTAATCTGTTAAATGCTTTATTAGGATTTTTAAATACAGCATAACCATATTTATTTGCTCCAATATCAAAATCAATATTTATCTTTCCAAATTTATTCACATCTACATTTCCTTTAATATTACTATATTCAGTTACGTATATTTGTGAATACTTTAAATTGCTATCCAAAATATAACCCCACTTAACTAGCAATACTTTTCCTAATGTAGCGAATGCAATGATGAACAAAGCTGAAGTAATAAGTATTAAGAACTTATTCTTTTTATTTTTATCATCACTAAATTTTAAAATTTCTAAAAGATTCTTTTCTGATTGCTTTTTTATTTCTTTTTCTTTTAAACGCTCTCCTGCAAATAACTCATTTAATGAGATTCCCAAAGTATAACAAAGTTCTTGCATAATTGAAGCATCTGGAAGATTTAAACCTCTTTCCCATTTACTAACGGCATTTTTACTAACGCCTAATTTTTCTGCAAGTTGTTCTTGTGTGATTTCTTTTGATTTTCTTGATTCCGAAATAAATTTACCAATTTTTATTTGATTCATATTTTCCTCCTTTCAAAAAAAACATACTATTTAAGATTAAAAAAGTACACATACCTAAGGTTTACAAATTAGGAAATATTATTTTTAAATTTTATATTTCTAAAAATCTATTTTATTAGAAGCAATTCTTTCAGTTACTACTGTGTTTTTTTTACTAAAGTTAAATAATTAAAAGTTGTTTAACTGTAAACTTTATGGAACCATAGCAATTGATGTTTTAACTCTTCGAGTCCAAGTAATAAGTGCTAACTAGTTAGTTTTTGTTATTAGTAGTCCTTATAAAAAAGATTAGTTATTTTTAAAACTAATCTAAATTATAATTTGTTATTTACTTATAACTTTTTTATGCCATGATTTTTTATTGCAATTAGGGCATTTCATTTTTCTTGTTCTATTAACATGCATAGAAAACAAAACACTTTTATAAGTTGGAATATATTTATAATTACAATTTGAACATTCATAGTATCCAGCAATTTGTTCGATTCTTATTGCATAACTTATTCCAATAGCAAACGGAATAATGCCAAATACAATTAATACTATTCTTATCCAATCCTCCATTTGAACAAAAGATGCAATCATAATGCAAAGAAACATAATTATTGATACTATTACTCCAATAAATATTTCTAAGATAAGCAACTCCTTATCTCTTTTCTCTTTAATTTTTATCATTTCAAGTAAGTTTTCTTCTAATTTTTTTTCATTATCCCTCATATCTACAACACAACCACTAAATAGATCATTTATTGTAATATTTAATATCTTACATAATTCTTGAATATTAGAGGCATCAGGAATACAATTTCCGTTTTCCCATTTTGAAACAGCTCTATCTGTCACATCTAATTTTTCTGCAAGCTCACTTTGAGTTAATCTTTTTTCTTTTCTTCTTTCCTGAATAAATTTACCAATCTTAATTTGATCCATAAAGTTTTTCTCCTTTCAGATTAAATCATATACAAATTTTTATAAATTTAATACGAACTCAAAGTTGAGTTTAGTAAATCACTATAAAAATATTATAACATAAATGCTACCATATTTATATTTTAATAAAATTAATATGGAAACATTAAAAACTATTTAAATGGTTTAAACTTTAATATATAGAATTTAAAATTAGAAAATATCTAAAATTTTAGCTAGAAAGCTTTATATTAAATATTATACATGATATAATTTATTTATTAACGAGGTGGATTTTGCGAATTTATTAAAATATGGGAGAGATATATGAGAGATATGTATTTAAAGGGTTTAAGCTTAGCATTAGAGGATGGCTGTTACATAAAAGCATTTTGTTGCTCTATGCACTATCCAATTGTTAGAGTAGAAAAGCTAAACGAAGAAACAGGAACAACAGAACTAGTTGCGTATGCAGAGCACAATAATGTTTTATGTGCACTTAATGATGCTTCTAATAATATTATTAATGAAGCTGAAAACGCTCCTGAATCAGGAATTATATGTGAACGTACATTTTTAGATGATGTAATTAGAACGGGATACACATTAAGGTTTTATAAGCTTAATAATGATAATATTTTGTCAAGTATATGTACTCGTGGTGAAAAAGCCATAGTAATAGACTGTGTAATTTCTAATAGCCTTGAATCAGGTATTAAAGATCTAAATGAATCTTTAGAAATGTATTATAATGATACATATCACTTTTATAAGCACGCCAAAGAAGTAGTAAATAATTCAACTGATATTTTAGAATATCAAAAAACCATTGGTTCTAAAGATAAGTAATAATAGAGATATTAAAATGGAGAGAGTATACAACAAATTAGTAAGAGATAAAATTCCTGATATAATAAAGAAAAATAATGAAGAGTGTATAATAACTTCATTAAATGAAGAAGAATATAAAAAAGCCTTAGAAGATAAATTAGTAGAAGAATTAAATGAAGTGTTAGAAAGCAATGGTACTAGTAGAATAGAAGAACTAGCAGATATGATAGAAGTTATAACTTCATTAGCAAAATTAGAAGGCAAAACACTAAATGATGTTATAGAAGCTTCTTCTAAAAAGAAAGAAAAAAGAGGCGGATTTGATAATAAGATTTTTCTTCTTAAAGTAACAACTAAAGAATAATAAATTCTTAATTAAAAATGCTTAGTTTTAAATTGCTAAGTATTTTTTTATTTATAAGGGTGCGCCAGTTCGGTGCTTAATATATAATTAGGTGAAACTCCTAATCTGGTAATCTCTAGCAAAGAGCCAGTATCTAGTCTTGGAGCCGAAGTCGTGAGATTAGGTTTAAGTGTAGACAAGAAAGTGTCCGAGCCGAAATGCGAAAGCGTGAAGTGATTGAGCCTCGTTATTAAAAAAAAATAAATATGGAAGCTTATGTACTCCTTTTTACAGCAAGCAATATTTGTAATATCGTTAATGCGAGATATTATAAATTCCATCGGGGTCTAAGAACTTGGCGAGTTCACAAGGTATATTAAGCATACCTGGGAGAACTTATAAGTTCCTCAAGTCTAAAAGGCTTAAAATCACCAATAGTAAGAGGTATACCAAAGCAAAGTATTGTAAACTAAGTTAGGTAAATGACTTATAAGTAGTCGGACTAGTTCGTAGTAGTGAAGAAGGAAGTAATGACTCTGGAGTGAAGGAACTAGCATATAAATCGTTTCTCTAATAGAAACATTAATTACACATGTAGGTAATAATAAATGGAAAATGAAAGAGGAGATATAAGAAGTCAATCTATAAAGTACAAGAAACTTCAAATATCGATGTATCATATCAACAAAGAGACATTAATAAAAGAACACCAAAAACAAATTGGCAACAAAGCAAGTGGAATAGATAAAATGACAAAAGAAAAGTATGTCATATGAAATATTTAATAGAATATGGCTGGATTTTCAATGCCAATACCACATATTAAAGTTAATATAGGTTAAATCAAAAGATTTATATGAAGAGCCTATTTCCTTAATAGGGCACGATGGGTTCTGTGAGGGGCAGACAGACGAACCTTTCACTTAAAATAAAAGAAAGAGAGGTAAGTCGAGTTTGTCTACTCGACAATTTGCGTTAAAATCAAAAAATATGTTGACAAACATTTGTTTGTTTTAATATAATTAAAATGCAACAAA
>OIYS01000896.1_pt1 | contig 17565 bp, 15 predicted proteins | sample 1588271 | NCBI WGS metagenome assembly OIYS01 (sample SAMN03283286) | human gut metagenome | biome: human-associated habitat; material: feces | host: Homo sapiens | place: Peru | collected 2012
ATGAATTAACAATGAAAATGTTGGAGTTTATTACGACACCAGAAGAAAAGTTAGAAAACATTACAATTGAAGATTTCTTTGGCAAAGGTATTGAATTCTTTGATAGTAAAATGTGGTGGTGTTTTCATACCATGTTAGCATTCAAAGAATATCATAGTGCACTTGAAGCTAAAAGATATTTAACAAGATTTGGACTTTGAACTAGAATTGAGTATTTAGAAGGAATACTTCACACTAAAAGAAATGAAAATGATTCAGCAATTAAACCAGTAAAGAAATGGTTAGATGAACACGGAGTTAAGTTTGTCTATGATATGGATGTTTATGATTTAGAGTTTACTGATAAAAATTGTAATACTGTATCTGCTATTAAAATAAAGATGATATAAAAATATCTAAAGATGATTAAAAGCATTAACGCTCATAATCATCTTTTTCTTTATTTCAAATATAACTATTATTTAACGTATGATTAATAATATTGATAGTATTACTTTTTTACAATTATTTCTTTGTAGTGCAAAAAAAATCAATCATTTCTGATTGACTTAATCATTAACATCGCTTTGGTGCGACGATTTTTGTTTCTGTAATGGTTGTCGTAGTCGTATACAACTTTTAAAGTTCATATAACAATATATTTAAAATTATTATAATGTTTATTTCTGTATTAACCTTTTAATTCTAGCCTTACCTTTAAAAAATCCTTTTATATTTTGATTTTCAATTATACCATCAATATAACCTTCAATTTCATAATCATCAGTAAAATCAAAAGATTTTTTATATGAATTATCATTATTATTAAAAATTCTACAGATTGCTGCTTCATAGTTAGAACTAGAATAGTATTCTTCGGCCTTCTCTTTACTAACACTTCTAATTCCTAATGCTGCCGGATATTTTGAAGTAATTTTAGATTTGGTTAAAATTTCTTCTGCACACCTATCGTTACCATATGCAATTAAATAGTATGGTACTTGTGCTTCATCATACATTTTTTTTGTTTCAATATTGTGTTGTTCATATCTTTGTTTTACAGATGTCGGCATTTCGATTATAGGACTTACTGAATATAAAATATTAATTCTGTCTATTTCTCTTTGTAAAAGTTCAGGATACAAAGAATCTAAAATACTTCTTAGTGATTTGTCATTTAAATAAATATCTTTTTCAGTAAGTGGAATCAAATAATATTTTTTCATTGCGCACCTCCAAGTAGACATTATTATATCACAAAATAATATAAATTCAACTAAAAATATTTTGTTATGACAAAATATTTAATCCACTAAGTATCTTGACATAAATATCAAAATTATCGATGAGGATTTTTTATACAATAAAAAAATCAATCATATTTCAGATTAATTTATATATTAAGTCCGAATAGTTCGAACAGATTCATCAATGGAGCAGATGAAGGGAGTCAAACCCTCGTCTCAACCTTGGCAAGGTCGAATTCTAGTCGTTGAACCACATCTGCGTTTTCAATACATATTAATTATATGAAAAAAAAGAAAAAAAATCAACCTTTTTTAGTTAATTTATTAAAAAAAATATTTTTTTATAGTATAATTATTGTTAGGTGATTAAAATGTTTGAAAATTTAAGTGATAGATTACAAAATGTAATGCATAAAATAAAAGGTTATGGAAAGATAACAGAAGATAATATAAATGAAATGATGAGAGAGATAAGGCTTTCTTTATTAGAGGCTGATGTAAACTACAAAGTTGTAAAAGAGTTTACTAATAAAGTAAAGGAAAAGGCATTAGGTACTGATGTAAATAGTAAATTATCTCCTGGTGAGGAATTTGTAAAAATAGTTAGGGATGAATTGACTGAGTTGTTAGGTGGAGAAAAAGAAGAATTAGTTACTGATAAGTATCCTACTATAACAATGTTAGTGGGTTTACAAGGTTCTGGTAAAACTACTACTATTGGTAAACTTGCTAATTATTTAAGAAAGAATTATAAGAAGAAGCCTCTTTTGGTAGCATGTGATGTATATAGACCTGCTGCTATAGATCAACTTAAAGATATTGGAAAACAACTTAATATTGAAGTTTATGAAGAAGGAAAAGGTAATCCTGTAGAAATATCTAAACGTGGTATAGAGTATGCTAAAAGTAAAGGATACGATTATATATTAATAGATACAGCTGGTCGTCTTCAAATAGATGAAGCACTAATGGACGAGCTTGTTAATATTGAAAGTGAAGTTAAACCAAATGAAGAATTACTTGTAATAGATGCTATGATGGGACAAGATGCTATTAATGTAATTACTGGATTTAATGAAAAACTTAAACTTACTGGTTGCGTTCTTACTAAGATGGATGGAGACACTAAAGGTGGTGTTGCTTTATCATTAAGGCATCTTACTAATATACCAATTAAGTTAATAGGAGATTCTGAAAAGTTAGATGGTATTAGTGAATTTTATCCTGAACGTATAGCTGATAGAATTCTTGGTATGGGAGACCTACTTTCAATAATAGAGAAGACTGAAGCTGAACTTGATAAAGATGAAATGATGAGTACTGCTAAGAGAATGCAAAGAGGTAAGTTTGATCTTGAAGATTTCTTAAAAACAACTAAACAAATTAAGAAGTTAGGCCCACTCGAAAACTTATTAAAACTACTTCCAGGAGCATCTAAAATGGGACTTAACAATGTTAATATAGATCCTAAAATAATGGCTAGAACAGAAGCTATAGTTCTTTCTATGACACCACAAGAAAGACGTAATCCTGAGATAATAAAAGCAGAAAGAAAGGTAAGAATAGCTAAAGGATGTGGACAAAAAGTAGAAGATGTTAATCGTTTACTTAAACAATTTGATCAAATGAAACAAATGATGAAACAAATGAAAAATATGAAATTTTAGATTATTGATATTCAATAATCTTTTTTATGTTAAAATTTATTTAAGGTAGTGATTGTATGGATGAGAAAGCTCAAAAAGAAGCACTTAAAGAGTTGGATAAATCTTTAAAAGAAAATAGGAAGAAAAAAAACAAAAAAATATTAATTATATTAATAATATACATTATTCTTGTTATTGTTTATCAAACAATTATTGGAACTTTGAAAAGAGAAAATCCTGATTTCTCAGGTTTTAAATTAATACCTATTAAAGATGTTCAAACTAAAGAAAAATATGAAATAAATATTAATGATTATGATAATCTGGATATTACATTCAGAAAGTTTTTAAATTTCCTATAATACCTTTCTTGTTAGATATAGTAGATTATGGTAGTGATACTACCGGTAGTGGGGACCCTATAATTATTGAGTCTAATGATAAATTTAAAATTAAATTTAGAAGTATATAAGTGTTATAAAAATAAATTTATAAGTAGTAATTGTAATAAAGAAACTAAATATTTTAAAAAGAAAGATATTAAAATAGATGAAGTGGAGATTAGAAGAATAGGAATTAATTCAAATAAATATAATGAACTAGTTTATAAAGGTCAATTTGGAAAAGATATTTATTCTTATGTGAAAGATACTGATTACTATTCATTAAGATTTAAATATAAAGATGGAAATAAAATATATAATGTAGATTATGGGTTTTTCACAAATATTTTACAACCTGATATTCTATAATTTACTTATAAAATTTAATATGATATACTAATTATGAAGATAAGGTGTTGGTTATATGAAAAAGAAAATTATCGTTATAGTAGTTGCTTTATTATTTGTTTTTAGCTTTGTTAAAGATTTTGTTAAAGAACAATTACCAAGTATAAACGATAAAAAAAGTTTTAGGATTTTAGCAAATCCTGATAATAAAGACTTTATGGAAGAACTTGTTAAATATGGAAAGAGTGAACATTTTAATGTTTATGTTGAGTATGCTGATGATTTAGAAGCAGTTGATATGTTAGAAGAAGAAAATAATTATGATGCTGTATGGATGTCTAACTCAGTGTGGCTATATATGCTTAATAATGCTAGGGTATCTAATTCTAAATCAATTAGTATTAATCCTGTAGTTATGGGTGTTAAGAAATCTAAAGCTAAAGAATTAGGATTTGTTGATAATGAAATTAAAAACAAGGATATTTTGAATGCTGTTAGTAGTGGAAAACTTAAATATGTTATGACTTCTGTTACTAAAACAAATACTGGTCTTACTGCTTACTTAGGTTTTTTAAATTCTCTTGCTGGCAGTCCTGAGATATTAACGAGTGATATGCTTAATAATAATAATTTGGTCAAAAATTTAAAATCATTATTTAGTGGAGTAGAAAGAGTTTCTGGTAGTGCTTCATTCTTAGAAGATATGTTTGTGAATAGTAATGATTATGAAGCGGTTATTGCGACTGAGTCATCATTAATAAATATAAACAAACAGTTAGAGAGTAGTAATAAAGAAACATTATATTTACTATATCCAAGTGATGGTGTTGCTATTAATGATTCTCCATTTGCTTATGTAGATAGGGGACAAGAAAAGTTAGAAAAATTTAATACTTTACAATCATATTTATTAAGCTTATCTACTCAAAAAGAATTAGAAAAGCTTGGTAAAAGAACTTGGTATGGTGGAACTAATAGTAATGCTGATAAATCTGTATTTAAACCTTCTTATGGAATAGATACAACTAAATATTTAATGCCACTTAAGTATCCTTCTAAAAAGGTTATGAATGAGGCTATTGCACTTTATATTGCTGAACTTAGAAAACCGGCTGCTGTAGCGTTCTGCTTAGATTATTCTGGTAGCATGTATGGTAGAGGAGAGAGAGAACTTAAATCCGCAATGGAATTTATACTTGATGCTGATAAAGCTAGTGAAGAAAGACTTCAATTTTCAAAATATGACAAAATATTTGTAATTCCATTTGATTCTGATAATAGAACAGTTTTAAGTGGTAGTGGAGATAATACTAAAAAATTAATTGAAAGAATTAATGAAGCTGATCCTAGTGGTGGAACTAATATTTATGGTTGTACAGTAGAAGCATTTAAGCAACTTGAAAAAACTGGTAAAGATTATACAAAAACAGTTATATTAATGTCTGATGGATATTCTAATATGGGAAGTTTTGATGATGTTATGAGTTATTACTCAAGTATGACTGAAAAAATACCGGTTTATAGTATTATGTTTGGTCAATCTAGTGAAGATGAACTTGGCAATTTAGCTAATCTTACTAATGCCAAAGTATTTGATGGTAGAACAAGTTTGATAAGAGCATTTAAAGAAGTAAGGAGTTATAACTAATGATTAATATACAAAAAAGATATTTGTTGTCTGCTTTGGTATCAGGTCTTTCATTCATAATATTATATGTGGTGTTAGACTTTTACTTATGGATGTCATTATTATTAACAATACTTATTTATATAGCAGGTATATTCTTATTTAAGTCGCAAGATATAAGAATATATGATAGAGAAGCTCTTGCTAAATATAACTTCGAAATGTCTAAACTAAATGATTATAAAGAAAAAATAAAAGATAAAACTATAAAAGATAAGTTAGCTAAAATAGTTAATGTTTCTCAAAAAATAACAAAACATTTAGAAACTAGACCTAGAAATGCTACTAAAATTTATAACTTCTTAGATTATTACTTACCATTTACAACTAGAATAGTTACTAAATATATAGAAGCTGAAAGTAAGAAAGAAAAAACTTTCGTAGAAAATAAACTTATACTTAAAATGTCAGTATATATTAAAGAAGTTGAACATGAATGTGATAGATTACTTGAAGAGATCGTAAAATCTAAAGATAAAGAATTAGATTTTGAAATGAAAGTCTTTGAAAAAACATCTGATTTAGATATAAATGAAGATGAATTAAAAGGAAGTGAAAAAAATGTTTAAAAAAGAAGGAATGGTATCAAAGATAGTTGGTGTTGTTTTACTTGTAGTTATTATTGTTTTAGTAATAGTAATTAAGAATGGAAATTTCACTAATAAAGTTGCTGAAATTTATGGAGCAGTAGGTGGTGGTAAAGAAGACTTACTTGCTGATGAAGAAATTAATAAAATATTTGCTAAAAAGTATAAATTTAAATTTGTACAAGATTCATGGAGCAATGGAAAAACTGTTAAAGAAAGTTTGGTTCGTAAAGATGGAAATAAGTATGATTTAGCTTTCTTCTCTGATCAAAGATATTATGATTACTTTAAAACTTCTCCTAAAGCGGATGAAGCGCCTCGTGATTATGTAATTGATGGTGATTTAGTACTTAATACGCCAATTGTTATTTATAGTTGGGCTGAAGTAACTGATGCATTAATTAAAGAAAATATCGTAACAGTTAAGAATGATGTTTATTATATTACTGATATGAATAAACTTATAACTTATATATTAAATGGTAAAAAATGGAGTGAACTTGGTTTAGATATATATGGTCAAGTTAATATAGGTTCTACAGATCCTGTTACTTCATCACCAGGTGCTACATATTATGGACTTTTACTTTCTATAATGGCTGGTGGAGATGTTAATAATGTAAGTATTAAAGAAGCACTTCCTAAATTAAAAGAATTTTATATAAAGAGTGGATACATGAATAATACACCTGCTGACTTATTCTCAATGTTCTTAAAGACTGGTATGGGTGCTAAACCTATGATAGTTGATTATGAAAAAAGTGTTATTGATTTTGCCAATGCAAATCCTGATGGATGGAATCAAGTAAAAGATAAAATTAGAATATTATATCCAACACCAACTATATGGAATAGCCACTGTATTGCAGCATTTGATGAAAATGGTAAAAAGCTTTTAGAAGCATTTAATGACAAAGAAGTTGCTCAAAGAAGTTGGGAAAGATACGGATTTAGAGTTGGTACTACCGGTGGAAACTACGATGTTAGTAAAATTAGTGGTACTATAAAAGGAATACCTCAAGAAATAACAAGTGTAACTTCTGGACTTAGAATGGATGTATATAATGAAGTTATAGATTACTTAAAAAATAATCAATAAGTTAATATTTGGAGTTTAATTAAAACAGTATTTATTTTTTATAAATACTGTTTTTAGTTTGATAATTTATATAGTTTTTATTATTCTTTTATAAGTGGTTTAAAATTTTCAATTGCTTCAATAAGTCTTTGGTTTTGTATGACAAAGTGTATTACGGGATTTGTGCTTTTTGAGATGATTGTGTAATTATTTTCAAGTGATACTATAGTTATATTTTTAAATATTTTTTCGGCTAAATAATTTAGTTTGTAATTTTTTGCGCTTTTTGCATATTCCTTTGTTTGATTTAGATGCTCTATATATTCGTTATAATTGTAATTTATTTTTTTATTAAAAAAAATGTTACTTAATAAAAGTGATGGTGTATCATTTTTAAATTCGTTTTCTTTTATATTATAAATATAATCATATATTTTATTATTCTTCCTAATGCTATTTATATGTTTTAGTTCATCATTCTTGTATTTTATTATTTTATTAATGTCTTCATTTGTTAGTTTATTTCTTTTTAAAATTTTAATTAATAAGTCATCTTTTATAGTGAATATTGGTAATGATGAAAGATATCTTTTTCTATTGCATATTATTTTTTCATCTTTTTTTAAAAATAATTCGTATTCTTTTGCATTATTTTCTCTATAAATTTTCATAAGTGGTTTTGCTTTTTTAAGAAGTAAATTACTTTTTTCTCTATAATATTTAACCTCATTTTTGTTTGTTGTTAGATAATACATTCCCTTATCATGGTAACCTTTAATGCATTCGCCAGTTAATGCTGACGTTCCTGATACATAATCAAGGTGATTGTAAATACTATTTTTTATATCTTTTAAATAGTAGGGTGATACTTGTCCAGTCATATAAATCGGTATCCAACTTTCAAGACCTAGCATCATTTCGTTAAATGGTCTATCTACATTATGAATAATATTTATATGATGTCCTTTTTTTAAACACATAGCTATTGCTAACATCCATTTTTTTCCAAATTCTGTATCTTTGGCCATGTCTTCCATTGGCATGTGGCTGCACATGAAAATATCTTCTTTTGATTTAGCTAAAACTGTTGCTTTAAAAAAATTAAGTTCTCCTTCTTTCATTTCTTCTATTCCATAATAATGTTTTGTTTTTGCTTTATAAAAAGGTATACTTGGAACTTTTAATTTATCAAATTTTATTACTTTTATATAATCTTCTAAATCAAATGTATCGAGATTATATAAAAAATCTGATACATTATTTTTAGTTGGGGTTGTTTCACTTGTAAGCCAAGTAAGTAATGTATTATATAAATTTTCAGATGTTAATTTATTTTTTTCATTGTCAATGATTGTTGCTATACGATTTATATTATCTACATTATTACATTTGCTAAATATATAAGAACATATTTTGTTTGAAAATTCTACTGGATTTGAAGGCTTAGCTTTACCATTTTTTATTCTTGAAATATGTGATGCATCAAATACAATATATTTTGCCATTTCGTTTGTATTTATATTAAGTAGTGTTATTAAAGTATTTAGTTTATTACTAAAAGCTGTATAATCAAAGTCATCACTTGATAGTGTTGAATTAAAATCATTTGATATTTTATCAAGTGTATATTGAGTTTTATTATTTTCTTGTGCAATATTAAAAAGTGCAGCAGTTAACTCGGTTAGTTGTTTGCTGTTTTTTAGTGGAATTCTTTCGCCATTTCTATATCTACTGATAACTGTTTGTGATAATCCAGAAACTTTAGATAGTTGTTTTGGGGTGCAATTAAGTTCTTGTAAATATATATTTAATAGGTTTTTAAAATTCATAGTATATTACTCCTTTGATAGTATTATACTATGAATTTCGAGTGTAGTAAATTTATTACCATTGAAAACAATGATTTTGTTGGTAACTTAGTTGTACTTTAAATAACTTCAAATTATAATATATATAAAGGAGAAGAATGTTTATGAAGAATGTTAAATTAAATTCTATGCAAAAAAGAATAATTATAATTTCTATAGCTGCTATTACTATATTAGGATGTGTTATTTTATTTAGTAACAATGGTAAAGGAATATTTAATAACCCGGATAGTAATGTTAAAATTGTAAAATCAGAAGTTAGTAAGATAGAACTTGAGGATTATAATACCAATGAATTTACCATAAAAAAGCCAAAAGGTTGGAAAGTTGATACACTTGGAGATTATATTCATTATACAATTAAGGTATATGACCCAAATAATTCATCTTATCAATTTTTCTTTAATATGAAAACTGAAGGGTATAATAAGTCAGAGGCTGCTAAAAAATGGCAACAAAAGTATTATCCAAATAATATATTTTCAAAAACTAGTGTAATTGCTACTAAAGATACTGAAGGATTTTATAAGATATTTAATGATTTAGGAACTTTAAATAATACTAGTACATTTACCTTTCCAACATTAACTGATTTTACTGTAAGTGAGAATTTAGGCAAAGGCAGTTTAGGTGGAGATATGTTAAGAGCAACATTTAAAGATGCAAATGGTAATGAAGGCGAAGGAATATTTACGGCTTATGTATATGATGCTGGGTCATATTATGTCACTGAAAATATAATCTCAGGAAAACAAATTGATATATATTTCTTAAATGTATATGACACAATTTTTATTACAGCACCAAAAGATGAATTTATTGATTGGCAAGATATTTTAAATACTATTTGTTCTTCATTAAATTTTACTGATTCTTTTATAAACGGGTTTAATAATCAACAAGATGCGACTATGAAGAACTTCCAACAAATTAGAGCGATAGGTAATCAAATAAGTGATGGAATAATGGATTCTTGGAATAAGAGAAGTACATCTTTCGATATAATGAGCCAAAAACAGAGTGATGCAACACTTGGTTATGAAAGAGTATATGATACTGAGACTAATGAAATATATAAAGCATATAATGGATTTACTGATGATTATGATGGCGAAAGATATAAAACTATAACGGATGATATGTATTCAAAAAAGACAAGTGGATTTATAGAAAAGTAGGTACAAAATGAAGAATAAAAAAAATATATATGTTGTTATAGTGCTTGCCATATTGATAGTTATTATAATTGCTATAGTTGCTATTAAAAGCAATAAACCAATTCCAATAAATCATACTTCACCAGATAATTCCCCACTAGCAAAAACAATGCAGGAAGAATTAAAACAAAAGGATTCTAATAAAGAATATTTAAAATTAAAAGGTGGAGAATTTCTAACAGAAGATACTTCATTTAGTAAATATTCTTTTATAAATAATAATTCTATATATATTTTCAATCCAGAAAAATTAGATAGTGGTGAATTTGTTTATAAAAAAGTATATGATATAGATAAAAATATTAAGGTTATGAATATTGCTCCAAACGATGGAGCAGATATAAAGTTTTATGATTATAATGACAATATATACACATTACACGATGATAATACAGATAATAAAGTTAGAGATAGTTATGATATGTATTTAAATGCTAACTATAGTCTAAGTGATTATCTTAAATGGAAATATTCACCAGAGTTTCTTGGCAAAAAGATAGATTATGATTTTATGTCTAATTATGTATATATAAAGGATAATATTTTATATAGTAAAAACTATGGCAATGAAAAGTATCCTATTATTGAAAAAGTAAGTGGAAATTATGAAGGTGAAAAAGTAATCAGAGTTTACAATGAAAGAATACTTAAAACTGACAAAGCTTATTATGAATTAATGAGTTACTTTGATACTGATTTAAATAAAACAGTTACTACTACAGTTAAAATTAATTTGTTAACTAAATATTATGATGAAGTATTAACATTTACATATAAATATGTAATATTAAAAGATTATACGCTTATACCTATAAATGATATTATGGAAAATAGGGTAAGGGATTATCAATATGATTATTATTTAGGCGGATTTAATAGTATGAGTGAGGTTAGATACGAGGAATAAAGAAAAGAGGGTAACATAGAGAAAAATATAAAATAATATGTGATGCATCTATAAAAATTGCTACGACTATAAAGATTAATGATAAAAAAACAAAGAAAGTTAGGAGAAGAAAGAATATGAAAAATAAGAAGAAAAAATTATTTATCACAACTGTGTTAGTGTTTCTATTCACTCTTTGTATTGCACCAATAACAGCATTTGCAGAGAATTTAGATTTAAGCACAGCAAATATAGATATTGAGGGTGTAAAATTTAATTATAATCCCGGTGAAAAACCAGAAGCAAAAGCTTATAAATGTGATCCCTGGGATGAACTATATGATATAGAGTATGAATACTGGGAAGAGATGGAAACTAATGCAAGTGGTGAATCTGTTCCAGTTAAGTTTTGGTATTCTGATGAAGCGAAAAATAATGAGTTAGCACAAGATAAAAAAATAACTACTTTTGAAGAAGGAAAAACTTATATGTATAGTATTTCTCTTAAAGCAAAAGATGAGAATAGATTTGGAAATAATACTTCAGTAAGAGTAAATAGCATAGAAATAAATAGTGCAAATGTGAAAAGTTTTGAAACAACTCTTTTTGTAACTGCTGTGAAAACAATAAAACCAACAAAGACTGTTCAATTAAAACGCATCGATGTCATAGAATTAAATAGTGCAACAATCAATTTTAATGTAAATGATAAACCTGTATTTACTGGAAAAACACCTGATGAATCACCATACATATACCAGTTTGAAGGTTGGGAGGCTAAAGATGGAGTAGGTATAACTTCTGCTGAGTTCTTTAATAAAGGTTATGAAAAACAAATCACAACTTTTGAAAGTGGAACAAAATATCAATACATTTTATATTTTAAAGCTGAAGAAGGATACACTTTTACAAGAGATACTAAATTAAAAATAAATGGTAAATATTATAATTATAGAGTATCCGATTGGGAAACAGAAACAAATATTAATGAATTTCCAACAACATGGAGAATGTACCCAGATCTAACAATGACACCTATATCTTCTGAACAACCTGCTCAAGAAGCTATAAAGGAAATTAAAAGTACAGGAGTAATAAATGGTAGTATTATATTTGAAAAAGAAGTAAGTAAAAACTATACTTTGGATATTAAGAAAATAGAAGTAAAAAAAGATTTTGCTGATAAAAATGTTAAATATGTAGTTGATATTAATGTGCTAGAAAATGAACAAATAGTTAAAATTAATGCTACTAAAATGAAAATAAGAATAGCTTTACCAGAAGATTTAAAAGGGTATAAAAAATACGAAGTAGTTTATATTTTAAATAATGAAATAAAAGAAACTATACCAGCAACAATAGAAGATGGATGCATAGTATTTGAAACAACACATTTAAGTGAATACGGAATAGTTGCAACAGAAAAATCATCTAATACAAATGTAGAAAATCCTAAAACTGGGGATAATGTAGGACTTTATATTTCAACATCAATTATTTCAATGATTGGAATAGTTGGACTTGGATTATATGGTTATAAAAGAAAACAAACAAATTAAGTATATTCTTATCGAATGTGTTTTTATGTTTTCATTTTTCATTGTTGAAAAATTTCAAAAAATAGTATAATTTTATATGTAAAACGATTGTCTTTCAAAAAAAAGGCGCAAATCCAGTTTATAGATTTCGTCTTTTTTTCTTGCAAAGATAGGGGGATAGTATGAAAGAAAAAAGACAAAATAAAACGGATATAGCTACAATTAATAAACTTATTTTAAGAATGGTATTGCCAATGATTATATCTATTTTTACAAGCAACTGGTAAGACAATGTTATTTACCTTTTCTCAAATATCTGGTGCTATTACAAATATAGTATTGGATTATAAAATTAAAAATGTAATGAATAATTATGGTGATACTGAAAAACAAGCAAAAAATAATATACTAAATTCGAATAAATCCAGATTAAATTATTATAGCGTTATAGCTGGGGAGATAGAAATAATTATGATTTATGTATGTATGCTAAAATAGAAAATGAAAATGCTGTTAAAATCATTTGCGCTTAGCTTATGTAAAAAAACAAATGGTTTAAAAAATAATTTACTATTTAAGTCTTCAAACTTTTTCATAAATACTCAAAGTATTAACTTATATAGTGTTATTTAAAAAATATGTTTAACTTTATTGATTAAACTATAATAAAATGATACAATGATATAGGCGATATTATGAAAAAAGATAAAATATTAGTTGTATTATTTTTAGTTGTTATTTTTGGAGTGTTTATAAGTTTACCTATAAAACTTGTTTTAGTAGAACTAGGTTTATTAGAAACTAGTAATGATAATTGGGTTACATATCAAGAGATTACTGAAAATAATGCATTAGATAAGTTAGAAAATATTATTGGAAAAGTAAAAAATGGAGTGGAGAATAGAGTTACTAATTATTTTCCTTTTTATAGTAATTTCAATAAAATGTATCAAGATTTTAATTATAATTCTAATAAATTGGTTTATAATGATATACCATTAAAAACTAATAGTGATGGTGAATATATATTTTTAGATAAAAATAATGGATTTTATTATTTAACAACAAAATATAAAAAGCCAGAATTAGATAAAAGAATGAAAAAACAAATTAAATTTTTTAATGAATTAGATAATGAAGGAATAGATATAAGTATTTATATTCCAACTAGATATGAACTTACTAAATTAAAGAAGAATAATTTGAATAGTTATATAGATACTTTTAAAAATAATTTAAATAAAGATATTAAAGTAAGTGTTATGAATATAGATAGCATTTCTAAGTATAAAGAGTACTTTTATTTAACAGATCATCATTGGACTATTAAAGGCGCTTTAGACGGATATTATTCAATAGCTAAAATGCTTAATGTACCTGTTATAGAAAATTTAGAAGTATTTAATAATGAAGAAAGAAAATATTATGGTTCTATGGCTAAAATGATTTTAAATGATAGTATATATGACTATATAAGCGATGTAAAAATAGATTTGAATTATAAAGTTTTAGTAAATGGTAAATCTTCTGATAATATTTTTAAACCTAGAAAAATAAGGCTAGATAGGGATTATAAATTTTATGACTATTATGTTCAATATTTTAATGGACAATATGGGAATGTGATTTATGATTATAATCAAAAAGATAAAGATAATTTATTAATATTATCAGATTCATATGCCTGGCAAATAGATTATTTAATCGCATCACATTTTAATAAAACACATGTTATTAATTTAAGATATGATGAATATCAAAATAATACATTTGATATTAAATCTTATATGAAAGAAAATAATATAGATAAGGTTTTATTCCTTTATGAAGGTGGATCAATTTTATTTGATCAATATGATTATGATTTTGAGGGGAGAGTAAAATAATGGTTTTTTCAAGTTTAATTTTCTTATTTTGTTTTTTACCTCTTTTTTTAATATGTTATTTTATACCTAAAAAAAGAAAATTTAGGAACATAGTATTATTACTGTTTTCTTTAGCTTTTTATGGATATGGAGAACCTATATATTTAATACTTATGATTCTTTCAATAGTTATTAATTACTTTATTACTTTATGGATGAATAAATCTAAGCATAAGAAAAATTGGTTAATAATTGATATAGTATTTAATATAGGATTATTACTTATATTCAAATATTCTAATTTCTTTATAGATAATATTAATAATATATTTAATTTTAATATTAAGTTTTTAGAAATAAGTTTACCTATAGGTATTAGTTTTTATACATTCCAAATACTTACTTATGTAATAGATGTATATAAAGGTGAGGTTAATGTACAAGAAAGCCTTATTAATTTAGGTTGTTATGTAAGTTCATTTCCTCAGTTAATAGCAGGACCAATAGTTAGATATTCAACAGTAAATGATGAACTTAACAATAGACATGAGACTATTAAAGATTTCTCAAGTGGGATTAGAAGATTTTCATTAGGGCTTGCTAAAAAGGCAATTATCGCAAATGAAATGGCTTATGTTGCTGATACGTTATATGCATCTTGTATTAAAGATTTAGGATTTATAGGTGTTTTAGTGGCTGCTATTGCATTCACATTCCAAATATACTTTGATTTTTCAGGATATAGTGATATGGCAATAGGACTTGGAAGAATGTTAGGCTTTCATTACTTAGAAAACTTTAACTTTCCATATATAGCTCGTACTATTACTGATTTTTGGAGAAGGTGGCATATATCACTATCTACATTTTTTAGAGATTATGTATATATACCAATGGGTGGTAATAGATGTAGTAAAGTAAGACATATATTTAATTTATTTGTAGTATGGTTTTTAACAGGCTTTTGGCATGGTGCTAGTTGGAATTTTATTTTATGGGGATTATACTATTTTATATTTTTAATACTAGAAAAATTTGTATTTAAAGATATAATAAATAAAATACCTAAAATAATAGGACATATTTATACTATTATAGTAGTAATAATTGGTTTTATAATATTCTACTTTACAGATATAAATCTGTTAGGTGAGGCTTTTAAATCATTATTTGGATTAAATGGATTTGGTAATATAAGTATATTTAATGAATTACAAATATTTAAAGTAAGAACAATTATAGTATTTATAATAGCTATATTAGCAAGCACCCCTTTACTTAAAAATCTTATTTATAAAAATAAAACTATAGGAGATATAATAGTAGTAGTGTTACTATTATTAAGCATTGTAAGCATAATAGCTTCAAGTTATAATCCATTTATATATTTTAGATTTTAATAAAGAAATTGTGTGGTGAGTTATGAAACAAGTAAATAAAAAGAAACAAGATATAAAAAAACATTTCAAAAAAATGAAAAATTATATTTCAAAATTTATAAATGGTAATTGGCCTATATTAATAATAATGATTATTTCATTAATTTTGCATGTATTAGCAATTAAACAATTAGGCTTTAATTACACATTAAATAGTGATGACGCTAGTTATGTAAAAAGTGGGATTACGTTTTTACAAACTGGTAAAATAACAATGCATGGTGTAATTTCCGCTCAAATAATGCCTGGTATGACTTTTCTAATTGCATTTATGGCACTAATATTTGGAACTGGTTTTAAATTAATGATAGCATTAAAAATATTATGGATGTTAATGGGTATATTAACTATTTATATTGTATATAAAACTATTAATCTATATTATAGTAAATATATATCAACATTACCTTGTATATTCTTTTTAGCAATAGATTATATATGGATGGATAATCTTACTTTAACAGAAACACCATATATATTACTATTTGCATTATTGATATATCATACTCTTAAATTGTCAAAAAATACAAATAATAAAGACTATATATTGATAGTTATTTATTATATAATGGCAGTATTTATAAGACCTAATATAGGGATATTTCCTTTATGTTTATTTGTATTTTTATTACTAAAAAAATATAATTTTAAATTATTAATTAAACAATGTTCAATTGCAGGAATTATTTTACTAGTGTGTTTAACACCATGGACATACAGAAATTATAAAGTTTTTGGAAAGTTTATACCATTGACATATGGAACTGGTAATCCATTATTATTAGGAACATATCAAGGATTTGGGTATCCGTCTGATGAAGAGTTAGATTATAAAAAAAACGTTGATGAAAAAATGACTAAAGAAATGAAATATTATTTAGAAAATAGAGAAGTAAAGGAATATATGACAAAATATTATTCTCTAGAATATGATGGTATGAAAGCAAAATATCGTATGCATGAATGGTGGAATAGAGATAAAAAGTCTATGTTAAAGTCATATTTATACTATAAACCAAAAGAAAACTTTTATAATTACTTTTATTGGGATACCGTATTAAATGTAAATTCTACTCTATTAGTTAAAATAAGAAAAATTGAAATAGTAATGTTTTTAATAAGCACATTATTAATATTATTTGATAAGAAAAAAATAAAAGAATGGTTATTTTTAATGTTAGTTTATGCTTCACAAATAGCACTATATTCATATACGTTTGCATTTAGTAGATACGCAATAAGTATGTTCTTTATAAGATATATAATAATAGGATTAGGATTTGGTATAATTTACAATTTTATTAAAAAAAGGAGTCGAAGAAATGAAAACATTAATAATAATACCAGCATATAACGAAGAACTAAATATAGAAAAAACAGTAAATAAAATAAAAAAATATAATAATTGTTCAAAGAATACAATAGATTACATAATAATTAACGATGGAAGTACTGATAATACTAAAGAAATATGTGATAAAAACAAGTTTAATGTAATTAATCTAATACATAATCTAGGTATAGGCGGAGCTGTACAAACAGGATATAAATATGCCTTAGAAAATAATTATGATATAGCAATACAATTTGATGGCGATGGGCAGCATGATGAGAAATATATAGATTCACTTATTAAAGAAATAGAAAATGGTGCTGATTTTGTTATTGGTTCTAGATTTATTGAAAATTTAAGTCAATTTAAGTCGAGTAGTACAAGAAGAATTGGAATAAAGATACTTTCAATACTAATCAAAATATGCACAGGTAAAAAAATTTATGACCCTACTAGTGGATTTA
>OIYS01000897.1_pt1 | contig 17539 bp, 19 predicted proteins | sample 1588271 | NCBI WGS metagenome assembly OIYS01 (sample SAMN03283286) | human gut metagenome | biome: human-associated habitat; material: feces | host: Homo sapiens | place: Peru | collected 2012
CATGAGTTCTATCAAAAGCATGTAAAGGTTGCCCTACAGCCATCATAACATAATTTGTAATATCTACGATAGCACTTATTGGTCTCATTCCTCCATTTATTAAAGCTGCTTTCATCCACATTGGAGATTCTTTATCATATACATTTTCTATTTCAATTGCAGCATATCTATTACATTTTTCAGGTACTTGTATTTCAACATTGTATTTTGGAAGATTTTTATCAATTTCTATACTTGGTAATTCTTTTAAAGGTACATTATAAATTGCTGATAGCTCTCTTGCTATTCCATAATGTCCCCATAAATCTGGTCTGTTTGTTAATGATTTATTATCTATTTCAAGTACAACATCATCCATGCATATCAATTCAGCTATATTTTGACCTGGTTTACATTCAATACCTTTTAAGTCAACTATTTCTGTTTCATTTTTAGCTGGAAAAATATTCTCTAAATATACTTCTTCTGCTCCACAAATCATACCATAAGATGATTCGCCACGCATATTTGTTTTCTTTATTTTAACTAAATCTGGTTCTCCATGCCAATATACTTCAGCACCTGGTTTAGATATAACTACATATTCACCCACATACAAGTTTGATCCACCACATACAATTTGTACTGGCTCTGTTTCACCTATATCTACCATACATATTCTTAATGAGTCTGCATTAGGATGTTCTTTTACTTCTAATATTTTTCCTACTACTATGTCGTGAAATTTATCACTAGTATTTTCAACAGACTCTACTTCAACTGTTCTTAATGTTAAATCATAAGCTATTTGTTTATTTGTTATTTCTTTTGGTAAATCAACATATTTTTTAACCCAATTTAATGATACTTTCATTTTGTTTACCTCCTTATTTAAATTGCTCTAAAAATCTTAAATCTGCACTATGGAATAATCTTACATCATCCACTCCATAACGCATCATAACTAATCTGTCTAATCCAATGTTAATATAGAATCCGGTCCATTCTTCTGGATCAAGCCCAGCAGATTTTAAAACATTAGGGTGAATTACACCACCTGGCATTACTTCAATCCATCCATTGTGGTTACATACACTACAGCCTTTTCCATCACATACTAAGCATTCCATGTCTATTTCATAACCTGGTTCAGTAAATGGGAAAAATCCTTCTCTCATACGTACATTGATTTTTCTACCAAATACTTTTTCAAGAATAGTTTGAATCATTACCATTCCAGATGAGAATGAAATATTTTTATCAACTATAAGAGCTTCATATTGGAAGAATGCTCTTTCATGTCTTGCATCAGTATTTTCGTTTCTATATACTCTACCTGGGTAAACGAATCTTGCAGGAGCACCATGTTTTAATAAATATCTAACTGATCCACCTGTTAAATGAGGTCTTAAGCATAAACGCTCATTTCCTAATTTTTCCTCTGTTCCATCTAACCAGAACGTATCCATAGATTGGCGTGCTGGATGGTCAGCAGGGAAATTTAAGTTATCAAAAGCATATTTTTCACTACTAATATCATCTTCACTATACACTTCAAAACCTAATGATAAAAAGGCTTCATTTAGGTCGTAGCACATTTGAGTAATCGGATGTAGTGCTCCTTTACTTATAGCTGTTCCTGGTAATGTAAGGTCTAAAGGTTTATCAACAACACTTTTAGCACTTATAAGTTCATCTTCTTTTTGTTTTATTTTATCTCCAAATAATTGTTTAATTTCAGTTGTTTTCATTCCAACAACCTTTTTTTCTTCATTAGATAATGTACTTATAGATTTTAAAACTTCGCCTAACTCGCTTTTTTTACCAGTTAGTTCTTTTGCAATATTTTGTAACTCTTCTACTGTTTTTGCATTCTCTAGTTTTTCAAGTCCATCGTCTTTGATTTTTTCTAACTTTTCTTCCATAATAGCATTTCCTTTCCCTAAAAAACAAAAATAGTGATACCAAACTAAAGGACGAATCTTTTAATCCGCGGTACCACCTTTTTTCTAATTTCTTAGCACTTATTAAAATAATTTTCTTAACGATATTGACTCCATTATTGAAATTCATTATATAGCTTCTCTAGTATGGCTCTCAGTCTGTTGACCATAACTCCCTGTATAGAACTCTAAATAACTACTTAGATAACTTCTTCATCATATATCCAAGACTTTTATATATAAAAACTGTATCAATTATACATTCAAAAATTGTTTTTGTCAATAAAAAAGCGGTAGAAATTCTACCGCTTTTTGAGGCTCACATGTTACTCAAGCCGGAAAGACGCATTTCGGCAATTTCCCTGATATCCCTCTCTGTGTCACAGAGAAGGATTTCCAAGGCATTGCGATTGGCATAAATACTTCTTACTGCTTTTCTTCTCACTTCCGGATCCTCAGCCCACGCCAATGCTTCCATAATCTTTTCTGCTTTCTTCCTGAAAGAGGGATTTTTGGAAAACGGCGGGTCATTCAGATCCAGTGTCAGAATCTGATCCTCCCCTGCACTTTCGTCCATACGCGCAACCATCTCCTTGAGCCATTCGAAAGGTGAACTTTTTAATGTTTCAAGAAACTTATTCCGCGCCAACGGATGTTGGAAGTTAAGAGCGCTGAGATTTAAGGTAACAGTGTTCGCTATCCTCATGATTTTTTCCTCCTGTAATTTTTTAAAGGATATATAATTATTGTTCTCTTGAACAACAATTATATTATAGCACAGTTTTATGTAAATTTCAACTATTTTTGCAAGAATAATTATAATTTTTATAAATAAAAAAGAACTTTCAAAGGAAAGTCCTTTTGGGTAACATCTATATTATTTAACGAGTTGTTTCTTGTACTTCTCGTTTTTTAGCTGTAGCGGATAAATTACTTCCTGCCGATAATCTGTCTGTTCTTTTATCTTCAAGTTTTGGTAAAATCCTTACAATTTTACCATTTTCATCTTTTTTATATCCTAAAGGAATTACCCCTGTGTTAATATATTGCTGTTCAGCCTTTTTCAATAACTGGCTTTCTAAAGTAACTCTTCCTTTATCTTCATCTTTGTCTTTCTCTGTATTTGTCACATCATATTTTATCGACTCTCTAAAAGTTTGTTTTTTGCTTTCGCCTCTATCGATTCTTCTTTCAAGAATTCCTAATCGTATCAATCTTTCTTCCCATTCCGAGTGTTCTTCTATATTCACACTTCTATTCCCAATTTTTTCAGCAATCATAAAACTATGTAATACTTGCTCTTTAAAGAATTCCCATTCTTTTGGAGATTTTGTTTTAGATGTAGCTATTTCTTCCAATTTTGTTGTTATCTCATCACCATATTTCATTATAGCCACACCAATATCTGGACTAACACAAAATTGCTTCATAGACATCTCAACTCTTGAAAATCTTTCTACTGGTTTGTCTCCACCCATTAATAAATAATATGCTACCATTTTATCATAGTTTTCAATTATATGTGAATTATTTTCCATTACACTAGGTACTAATATTCTCCTAGTACTCTTAGCATTTTCAGTTTGTTTAAATATTTCAGACTCCAGCATTGCTTCGGGGCTCAGTTCTCCTGGAAACTGTTTAACTAGGCTTATGTTTTCTATATATGTATCTATACTATCTTTATCTATTGACATAGGAGAAATCAATGCTCCTCTTTCAAAAAACAATTCAATTTTGTCCTTTATACTTTCTAATTTAGAAACGTCTACATTAGCCTTTCTAGAAAATATTGAATTTCTTTTCGGTATAGTTCTTTTAAATTCATTTAAATACTCTAATACATTTTTTCTATTTGTTTTTAAATCCAATTTTCTCATCTCCCATCATCATTTGAAATACAATGGTCCTTTACTTGTGTTACTATATTTTGCATTTTATCTTTGAGATTTTGTTGCTTTTTCTCCCATATCAATGTAGAAACATCTTTACTACAAATTCTATTTGGTTGTGTGAAATATGTTCTTCTTCCGTTTTTGTTTACTGTATATTTTTCTGATAAATACATTGCCCTTTGCTTAGCATATTCATCTGTTATGTACTTTGGTAATGCTATTCCCATTTTTTGTGCTTCTTGAACTCTTTTAAAGAATTTTGTATATTCTCTATGAGATTTATATTGACTTCTTATTTCATTTTTTAATCGTCTTAATATTTTTAATTTTTGTTTATAAATTTCTCTATCTACTTGAAATTTCTTCTTTTTTTGTTTTAAATTTTTCTTTGCAAGTCTTACTTGTTTGTCTGCACTAAATGCTTTAGATAATGGTGCTTTCATAAAATACTCTTTTGCTTTTTCTAATTGTTCTTTTGCAAGTTGATATTCGGCTTTACTTGATTTATAAACTGCTTTTGTTTGTTGATGTTCTATACTAATTTTATTATATTCTGATTGAATACTTCCATCTGTTTTTTGATAACTGCTTAGTTCGTTTAATTTTCCTTGTATTGTTACAGCCATAAAATCACCCTCTTAACTTTTGTTTTTATTTAGTTAATTATACCATTTTTCTCTATTTTAGTCAAAAATATAATTTTTTCAATTCAAAAATCTATGAAAGAAATGTGATAATGTCTTAAGTAAAGAAATAAGGAAATGTCTCAACAAATAAAAAAGAGTATTTACCAGATTAATAAATTTTGTCTCCTAGAACTCGTAAATTCACTAGGAAAACAACAAAAAATCGACCCTTTACAGTCGATTTGATTTTGTGGTGCCAACGCCGTAGATATTTACAAATCGTTAGTTCTTTCGACGATTGATACAAATATCAATCAATTTATTAAAGTATATCATATTTTTGACGAATTACAATAAATTTATTCAAATTTAATAATAAAGAAACTCTCCCTTTTACAGAGAGAGAAAGAATAGTTTCTTTTTTAATTTTTTACCATGCCTGAGCAGCAACTTTCCTTACCATAACACCAAGCTTTTCACTAAACTGAACCCATACCAAAATAGTAAGGTCTCCATACTGAAGAGCAAGGATAGTATAACCACTACCATTGGTATTCTGAACAACAGGCTGCATTCTGCAAACTGCTTCCAAACTTACCATATCAGGTGAAGAGAAATGCTTATTAATTGCCTTACGAACGAGTGTTGCGGTCTTGATATCCAACATGGTTTTTTCCTCCTTGGGTAATTACCCATAATAAAATTTGTCTATCGCTACTGATGCAACGGAGTTACAATATATTACATCACTTATAATTATACCATATTTACATAAAACTGTCAAATTTAACGGACATTTGTTTTACATATATGGAAGAAATGTAATAATGTCCTAAGTAAAGAAATGAGAAAATGTCTAAAACAATAAAAAAGAGTATTTGCCAAATTAATAGATTTTTTCTTCTAAATCTCGTAAAGCCACTAGGGAAAATAATTTAATATTTTATTTAAATTTGGATTATTAATTTTTAATAAATTATCAAAATTTAAAGCATTATTATTTTTTTATTAAATATATTAAACATATACTTTCTCCTTTCATTCATTTATAATTACATAAAATTATCTTTTTTTATCTAATACGTAACTGATATTTACAATCATAATATTTAGTTTTATCCGTTCATTTGGACATGTTTATCTAAATTCAACTCATCTACAAATTCAATACTTATTATATGCTCGTCTAACTTACTTTCACAAAAATCAATAATGCCAGCATATTGAAATTTCCAATTAGGATGAGATTCATCCTTTTTTGAATCTTATCTTCAATATATAAAGCACTATTGCCATATGTAAATTCATCTTTTTTCATAATTTACCACTACCTTTCAAAATATTATTAATACATTTATTCAAAAATAGTATATCATTCACTCCTAATAAAAACAATATTTTGAGGCTATTTTTGCTTTTTTATGGGACTAATGTACCGAAAAAAAAGCAAAAAAATAAGCCGAAGTAAATCGACTTTTTAATGATATTCTTTTTGGATTTCTTTGAACTCGCTTATAGCAATGCTTTTTACGAATTCGAGTAAATCCACCTTTGGTGCGGTTTTATTACAGGTTACGAACCTTTTGCTCTCTTTCTTAATTATAAAATAATTATACATAAGTTATTACTAAATTACAATAGTTTTAAAATTTTTTACAATTTTCTAGGTACGAAATCTTTTTTCCTTTTGACTTTGCATATTCGATTTCGGATTTTGTGCTTTCTCCAATATATCCACCAAAATTAATTACATAAATTTCATTTGACATATCTATTTTTTGTTTATGCATTTCATCTAGCATTTTTTTAGTTTCTATATTTATTTTATCTTTCAAATTATTAAAAAAGTTAGGCGTAAACACAATATTTCCATCTAATGTAAGTTTTTCTTGAACTTTCATAAATTCAGTTTTAAATTTAATTGAGCCACATAAAGTTATTATATTATAATTATTCTTAACAATACTCATTTTTTATCTCCTTCACTGTTTGTAATTTATCATTTTAAATTCAAAATAGTATCATTCATTTTATCAATAATTTCTTTTATAGTCAGTGTTTTACCAATAAGCTTGAATCTATCTATATTCTCATCATCTAATATTTCTATACCATATTTAAGTATATCTTGTATTAATTTTTTTCTTTGAGTGATTTCATCAAGTTCATAGTAATTTTTGTTATCATAAGCAATCATTAAGCAATCTCCTTTTATATCTTGAATTTGGAAATACATATCTTTTTCAGTTTTATTTTTATATACATAATCAGTTTTTTCATCAGTATAAATTTTTTCATATCCATTATTTAATAATGCATTTTCATCATTTACGCAATCTTCATATTTATATTCCTTTATCCACTCTTTATAATCTTGATAATCATTTTTAAATTTAACTAATGGTTCAACATATCTTATTCTTTTACATCTAGATTTTAAAGTGCTATGATTCAAATCATTATCTTCTTTTAATTTATAATAACTTGATATTGTTATTACTTTATAAAATTCTTCAAATCCATTATTTAACAACGTTTTATCTATCTTTTCTTTATTTCCTTTTATTGGTAATTCAACTTCTACTATCAACATATAATTCTCCTCCTCAATAAATTACTAGTTACCACACTCATTATATCAAAAAGTTAGATATTTAACAATAGTAATAATTCCATTGAAATATTATTTATAAATCAATAATTTTTTCTATAATTTCCATGTCTTCAATTTTGTTAATTCCAAAACATTTTTTGCCAAAGTCTTTTATAGAAGCACCTAAATGATACATTTCCTTATTATCTATAACTATAAACCTATCATGAAATTTGTTTTAGCCACCTTTAATATAGGATATTCTTTATTAAATTTTTGAATATCAATTTGTTGTATGTTACTTTTATCAGATGTTAGTATTACAACTTCAACATTCTTACTCTTTTTAGTAAGCATTTTTAAAACACTGTCATCTATATAATTGTCTATAATCAAGATTTTCTTATTTGCTTTTTTTATTATATCAACAATGATACTATATGCATCATATATTTGACCTTCAAAGAATATTTTTTGTTTTATATTTTCTTCTAATTGAAGTTGATTAAAAACTTCATCAAATTTTTTATCATGTTCTAATAATTTATATTCCACATTTGTTAATCTTTCAAATAGTTGTCCATTTGCAGATATGAATTTTCTCATTTCAATAAATGTATTAACAATTTTAATACTCACATTAACTGCAACTTCACTTTTTAATAAACCTGCAATCATAGTAATTCCGTATTCTGTAAAAACATAAGGCAAATATTTTCTATGTTATCCTCTTCCGTTTTCGTTTAAGGTGAAATTTTTGCACCTTAAAGATTTATATTCTTCATCAGTTAGTTGAAAGCAATAATATTCTGGGAATCTTTAAATATTATTTTTTACATTTCTATTAAGGTCTTTAGTTGCATATTTAAAAAGTCTTGCAACATCACTATCTAACATTACTTATTTTCCTCTTATTGTATATATTAAATTTTTTATTTCTTCATTAGATATTTCATTTTGAATAGGTAATTTGTTTTCTTCCATAATTTCACATCCTTTTATAACAACATATAGCTTAAAACATTTGTTTGTGAGTGTCAAGTATTTTTTCATCATTTATATATTTTTTATTTTAGAATAATTGTAGATTTGTTTTTAGTAAATGCTTAACATTACCATTTTTTATACTAAAAGTACATTGTTTGATAATTTCTAGTATTTCAGTATTAGGTTTAATTTCTTCGATTACTTCAAATTCAAACATAAAAAATGCCCTCCTTTCCAGAAAGAGAACATTTTAGTTTTATATACGAAAAAACAACCTACAAACTTTTAAGTTCGTAAGTTGTTATAATGTGGTGCGGATGAGAGGACTCGAACCTCCACACCGTTGGTACTGGTTCCTAAGACCAGCGCGTCTGCCAGTTCCGCCACATCCGCATATTATATTAAATATATCTTGTTGACATAGAATATTGTAGCACATTACTTTATTCTATGTCAACATTTTTTTTGATTTTTAACATTTTTTTATAAATTTTTTTACTATTATTCTGTCTTTTTCTTTTTTCTTCCTTTTTTCAATTTTTCTAAAGCTTCTTTTTTATCTTCTCCTTTTTCTTCATAACCAGGTTTTCCTAAAAGCCTAAACATATTTTTTTTATACTTTTCAACTCCTGGTTGATTAAATGGATTAACTCCTAGTAGTTTACCCGACATTGCACATGCAAGTTCGAAGAAATATATTAAATGTCCTAATGTATATTCATTTAAGTTGTCCATAGTTAGTATTATGTTTGGAACTTCACCTTCAATATGAGCTTCTATTGTTCCTTCCATAGCTTTTCTATTTATTTCATCTAGACCTTTTCCTGTTAAATAATTTAATTCATCTAAGTTCTCTTCATCTTGATTTATAAATACATTTGAATCAGCTTCTTTTATATTAATTACAGTCTCAAATAGATTTCTTCTACCTTCTTGTATGTATTGTCCTAGAGAATGCAAATCTGTTGTAAATTCTGCACCTGTTGGATATATTCCTTTTAAGTCTTTTCCTTCACTTTCTCCAAATAATTGCTTCCACCACTCTGTCATATAGTGTAGTTTAGGTTCATAACTTACAAGTATCTCTATATTTTTTTCGTTTTTGTACAATATATTTCTTGCAACAGCATATTTATAGCAGTCATTGTATTTTAAACTTTTGTCTAAATATTTTTCTTGTGCAATTCTTGCTCCGTCTAATAATTTATCTATATTTATCCCTGCTGTTGCTATTGGTAATAGTCCTACAGCTGTCAATACAGAATATCTGCCTCCAATATTGTTTGGAATAACAAATGTAGTATAGCCTTCTTCCTCTGCTATCTGTTTTAATGCTCCTTTTTCCCTATCTGTTGTAATATAAATTCGTTTTTTTGCTTCTTCTAGTCCATACTTGTTTTCTAGTAATTCTCTAAAAATTCTAAATGCAATTGCTGGTTCTGTTGTAGTTCCTGATTTTGATATTACATTTACAGATAAATCTCTATTTCCAATCAAATCAATTAAATCATTTAAATAGTTAGGGTTTAAATTATTACCCGCATATAATATTTGAGGAGTTTTTCTTTGTTCTTTTGATAGTAAGTTATAGAATGTAGATGTTAGTGCTTCAATTACAGCTCTTGCTCCTAAATAAGAACCACCAATTCCAACTACAACAAGTACTTCAGAATCTTTTTGTATTTTTTTAGCACATTTTTTTATTTTTTCAACTTCTTTTTTATCATAATCAGTTGGTAAATCTAGCCAACCCAAAAATTCATTTTCATCTTTTGACTTTTCATGTAGTTCATTATGAATATTCTCCACTTGATTAGAATATTTCATGATATCTTCTTGTTTTATATTACTATAACTTAAATCTAATTTTACATTTTTCATCTATTCTTCCCTCCTCTTTTGTATTTATTGTTATTTTATATTAAGTATTCATTTTATTCAATAGAATTTTAAATTTTTTTATCTTTCTTCGTCTCCTATTGGTTTTGAAGTTTTCTGTTTTAGTTGATCTTCCATTCCAATTCTATATATGTCACTATTTGATGCCATTTTATCAAGACCTTTAAAGCCCTGTTCTAATACTTTTTTTACAGCTAATATTCCTAATCTACCTGTAATTTGATTTTCTCTTGGTCTAATTTCTATTGTACATAATTCACCAGTTTTTCCTGAAATACAATTAGTATATGAGCCTAAATTTAATGACACATCAATTTCTTGTCCATTCACTAAAACAGTTATCAATCTTCTCATATTATTAACTTTTAGTACTTCTCTTAAATTTTTTGAGATATTATTTCTATCCAAAAATTCGTCATAATCTTTCATATCTGTTGAGTCACCTATCTCTTCTGATTTGTTCTTTGTAACATAAGCATCTTGTGCATCATCTGTTCTTGTTTTGTATGTAATTCTTTTTCTTTTATATTCCTGACTTTCCTTAGATTTATAGAATTTATTACCTTCTCTAATTCTAAGTGAAGCACCTTTTTTTAATAAATCAAAATCTTCTGTATCATAATATGTATCTATCGAAAAATATTGCACACTATCTTTTTGTTCATAATGTTCTGTTAATATTTGAGCTATTCCTTTAAAAGGTGCTGGTTGAGCTCTATTTAAATCAATTGCTTCTTTACTAAATAGTGGAATTATATATTTTCTTTCAAATTCTTGTACTGGTTTTGTTTGGCTTTCTACCACATCCTTAATTGCATCTCCATATCTTTCTTCAAATTCATCTTTTTCTATTCCTAATTCTAATCTAAGTATTTCTGAGTTAATTGCCATAGTAGTCTTTACACTTGGCTCTAAACTAATTGCATGTGGTAGTTCTTCAAATTTCTTAATTCCTGCTTTGGTAATTACATTATTACTTCCAAACTTTGTTTTTTTATATGGCTTAATCGTTTTAGTAGTTTTAAATATACACCTTGAGTCCTTTGGAAATCCTATGACAACTCTGCCTAATAATTTTCTTATATATTCCTCGTCCTTTTCTGATGGCAAGATATGATAATCCCTTTTTGCATTTTGTTTGTAATCACATAAATATCTAAGTTTCTCTCTTTTAGTTGATTTTTTTATTCTTTCTAAAGCCTCATTGAATGGTGTATTCGTCAACTGCATATATTCTTGATTTGTTAAACTCATTCTTTTCTGTGTTAAAAACTTTCTTATTGCTTCTGGAACATCTTGAGGAACTTCTTCTGGATGTTGTCTTAACTCATCAATCAGTTGTTCAAACAGATGATTTCCAACAGCATCCATATCGCAATAGTATATATTCATATAGTTTCGTACTCTTTCGAATATATTTGATTCCTGCAAGTACATTTTATCTTCTGGAATAGCTAATAATACTTCATCTCCTATTAAAACACATTCAAGACTTTTTATAAGTTCTTCATAATTCGTAAAAGTCCCTAAACCTGTGTATGTAGATTCTCTCATTAGGTAATCCATTCTATCAATATCATTATTGTGTGAAATTAGTGCCGCAAGTACTCCTTTTAGTGAAACAGTATTATCTTCATTTATTTGTAAGGTTTCTTTTATTTCTCCTTTACCATAAATTACTTCCATAAATTCTACTAATTGTTCAATAAAATCATATCCATATTTTTGTTCTATAATTTGATGTATTTTTGTATTCGGATCTCTTATTATATCAATACCTCTTGCCTCGTGTGAAAGCCCAGTTACTTTTTCAAGAAGATGTGAATTCACTCCATGTCCAATATCATGAAGTAAAGCAGCTAGTTTTGCCATATCTTTTTCATTTTTACTAAAATATACTCCCTGTTTGCCTAATTTTCTTTCTAATTCATTTAGTGTTCTGCTCATCAAGTAATATACACCTATACTATGTTCATATCTAGTTTCTTGCTCTAATGCAGGATATTCTAAACTAGCCATTGATGTTTGAGTTATATCAGCAAGTCTTTTAAATTCATCACAATTTACGATTTCTTCATAAATTCCATTTAATTCAATATTTCCATAGATTATATCTTTTACTATCATTACTTTTCTCCATAAATCACTTTCAATATTGCCTTCTTTAGTAACTTTAGGTCTAAATTATATCATATATTTATTTATTTTTTAAGTTTTTTTTTGAAAATATCTAGACTTTTTTCTTTTATTTGTGTATTATTATATAGTACAAAATGAAAAAAAGATAACATTCGTTATTTTTAGGAGGTTTATTATGAATAGAAAAATTTTTAAAATATCTTTTATATTAATACTTGCTTTTGCTTTTTGTGGTTCTTATGTGTATGCAACTAATATCGACTTAAATTTACCCGGAATCACTTCAGAAAATAATGAGCAAGTGGCAAATAACGTTGAAACAATAAACAACGAACAAACAGCAAATAATGTAGAAAATTCAATTAAAAATACAAGTAATACAGTTGATAATGTCGTTGATAATAGTATTACAACTCCTTCTACTCCAGCTGAGACTTTGCAACCAAGTGGAGTATCAACCAGTGCTGAAACTGAATTAGGAATTACAAATATTATAAATATTTTGTTAATTACAGTTGGTGTTATTTTAATATTACTCGCAATTGCAATTTTAATAAGATTAAGAGGATAATTCAAAAGTGGTTTTTTAAACCACTTTTTTCTTTCCATTATTTATTAGAATATTTTATATCAAATTATAAATACTAATATTGAGCAATTTTTTGAGCTTAATTTTTTAAAAAAGGAGGTTCTCATCATATGAAAAATAAATTTTTTATAGTTGCTACTTTATTAGCTATTTTGTCTCTTTTTGCTGTATCTTATACATTTGCTACAACTAATGCTGTAAATGATGTTAGAAATGTTGTTGGTGGAGCTGAAAACGTTATAGAAGATGCTGGAAAAGGCATTGTTAATGGCGTTAAAGATGGGATGAATACAGTTAAAAATGGTGCAAAAGATGTTGGAAATGATGTAAAAAATGGAATGAATGATATTGGTAGAACTACTAATAATTACACTGCTACAAGAACTGCAACTACAACAGATAACGGATTATTAGGAAATGTATCTAATACTGTTTGGAGCTGGTTAATTATTGCTATAGTTGCCATTGTAATAGTTGCTTTAGTTCTTTTCTATGCAAATCAAAATAAAAATACAACAACATATCATAATGATGATAACGAATAAGTAAATTTATAACATGTATGCCTTCCTTTTTCTTGACATACATGTTATAATATTTATTACATAAAAATAAGGAGTTATACATATGTCAAAAAAAATAATTGCTACAAATCCTGTGGCAAAACACAATTATGAAATAATAGATACTTTAGAGGCTGGTCTTGTACTTTCTGGCACAGAGATAAAGTCTATTCGTAATGGAAAAGTCAACTTAAAAGATAGCTACGCTGGTATAAAAAGTGGCGAAGCTTATTTATATAGTATGCATATAAGTCCTTATGAACATGGCAATATTTTTAATAAGAATCCTTTAAGAGATAGAAAATTGCTTTTAAATAGACGTGAGATTTTCAAGTTAGTTGGTTTAATAAAGCAGAAAGGATATTCTCTTGTTCCTATTAGTTTATATTTTTCTGGTAACTTTGTAAAAGTTGAGCTAGGTATAGGAAAAGGTAAAAAATTATATGACAAACGTGAAGATATTGCAAAAAAGGAAGCGGCTCTTCGTGTTCGTAAACAATTTGGTAAAATATTATAAAAAGGATGGATAAATAATGTTACTAGCACTCTCTGGCGTCACAGGAATAGGCAAATCGTATTTTAAAGAAAAACTAGTTGAAGAATTAAATTTCCATAAGGTAAGCACTATTAGAACAAGACCTATTAGAGTTGGTGAAAAAAATGGTGTTGATGGAATTTTTATAACAGATAATGAATTAGATATGTTAAAATCACAAGATAAAATCATATATGATTTCAAAGTATTTGGTGGTAGATATGCATATTTAAAAGATGAGATTTTCTCTAATGATAATATGGTTTTTGAAATGCATTACACAATGATTGATGACTGGAAAAAAATCAAACCTGATATAAAAACTATATATATTCTCCCTACCGATTTGGAGGTTCCTAAGCAAAAAGCCAGACAAAGAAATTTGTCTAAAGAAAAAGAAATTGAAAGAATTAAAGAAATTGATGAGCAATATAATAAATTTATGAATGATAAGGATTTCCAAGGTAAATTTGATTATATTTTATATAATAATTATAATAGTGAATCGGAAAAGCAGATTTTAGATTTAGTTAAAAATTTAATAGTAAATGAATAAATGGAGGTTTTATGAATAATACATATTTTGAACTGAGTGATGACTTTGAAAATATAATAAAAAATATTTTAAATGATAAACAAATAATTAGTATAAAGCAAAACCCAACTGGTTGGACAAATATTGTTTATGAGGTTGAAACAAACGAAGGCAACTTTTTCTTTAGGTTTCCTAGAGATGAGTTTTGGTCTAGAACTATTGTAAAAGACTATGAATTTGCTAAATATATATATGGTAAAACTAACTTTGATACTGTAAAATTAGAGTTATTTTATGACAATGATAGACCATTTAGTGTTCATAAAAAAATAGCAGGCATTCCTCTTGCAGAGGTTATGAATGATCTAAGTTCCGATGAGGTTAAAACTATCTCTAATGAGATTGCTAAATTTATGTATCAACTACACTGTTTAGATTTTGATAAATCTAAAATTTTTAGTATAAATAATATTGGTTTAAATTTAACTGACTTTTTAGATGAATTGTTAAACGTTCATGTTGATAAAAATGATATGAATTTCTGGATTCCAACATCTATTCATTCTGATGATATTTGTTTAGTTCATGGTGACCTTAATTCTAGCAATGTGTTATTAGATGAAAATCGCCATGTGGCTGCTATAATCGACTTTGGTTTTGGTGGTTTTGGGAATAAATATAATGATATTGGAAGAATTATTGGAAGATGCCCTACTCCTTTCAAAAACGAAATAGTCAATAGTTATGAACAATATTCTAATTCAAAGCTAGACTCTAAACTATTAGATACAAATATAAATACTTGGACTGATATTGATAATAGTTACATAAATTATATGAGAACAATTGGAATTTACAAATAAATACATTAGAAAGCGACCTTTCAAATATGAAAGGTCGCTTTTAGGATTAGGGATTTACTCGAATTTAGTAGACATGGTTTTTATAAAACCATATGGGCCAACTCTGTACAGATATTCTCTGTTCAAAATTCCTACATTCTTCGAATTTACCTCTTGAAGAATTCTTTTTGCAAATTCCTCTTTTACAGAGGTTTCTCCATGGTTTATAAGGATAAGTTTAATATCCTCAAATTGTTGTAAGAACTCAATCATTTCGTCAGCTTTTGCATGTGCAGAAAATTCAGTAGTGTATTCTACTCTTGCCTTTTTGATTGCAACCATACCACCTATTGTAACAACGTCTCCATCTTGTGCCATTTTGAGCCTAGAGCCTAAAGTTCCATCTGTGGTAAAACCAGTAAATTGAATAAGGCTTTTCTTATCCTTTATATACCTGATTATATACTGAGGAGCTGGACCATAGGTTCCCATTCCCGAGGTTGTTACAATAATTTTGCTTTCTTCTGATTCCAAAATTTCCGTTCTATTCTCTTTGTTAACAAAACAAAGATTTTGAGGTAAAAAATTCACAGCTTCCGGTTTTATTTCCAATTCTTCCTTTGAAAATAAAGCCGTATACCTCAAACCTAAAGTTCCATCTGCAAAAATCGGGATATCAGTACTTAGCTTTCCTTCATCTTGCATGGTTTTAAGTTTGTATAGGATTTCTTGGAACCTTCCAAGTGAAAATGCCATGTTGACAACTGTACCTCCACTCCTGATACATTTAAGGACATTTTCTTCGAAGCATTCGGTTACTTCGTCAGAATTTGTTGTACCATATGTGGACTCTTGAATTATTGTTAACGGTAGCCTTTTCACTGCCTTACGCAATTTTGGAATATTGAAGAAAATATTTTTATTGTTGTAATCTCCTGTAAACAAAAGGTTAATGTTTGGATATCCTTTATACCGGACTTGAATGAGTGTAAGAGCGGCACCTATAAGATGTCCATTCTTAAACATTGTGAGCCTGATGTTTGGATTGATATCCACGCTTTTTGTAAAATCTGTTGCTGATACATGTCTTAATGTTTCTGCAACATCCGACTCTGAATACAATTGCTTGGCGTTATTACGCTTTGCCACATCCTTTAGTACTTTATACGAGTCTGCTAATGCTAATGGTAACAAGATAGCGGTAGCCTTGCTTGTATAAATTTCGCCTGTAAATCCTTTCTTTACCAGCAAAGGCAGTCTTCCTGTGTGGTCTACATGGTTATGTGTAATCGCGCAAAACTCAATGTTTTCAGCGTTAAATGGAAAACATTCATTATATTTTGAATACTCGCTCTCCTGAAACAAACCACAGTCAACAATAAACCTTGTTTTTTCTCCATTCGGATAATTTACAATCACAAGATTGCAAGAGCCTGTCACTTCGGGTTGTAATGCCATGATGTCTACATAGAACCGTTCCTTTGAACCCATAAGTTTTTCTCCCTTCGAAAATAAAATTTATTCACGATTCATCCCAAATCATTGAATATGCCTATATTATATAGCGCTTTTAGCTTTTTTACAATATTTAAAACAATTTTTTAATTATTTGTTGTGTTTTCATATTTATAACTACTGCACATTGATTCATCAGGTTGTTTTGTGTCACATCCAATTATTGGCGTTACAACTATTTGCCCTAATTCACATTCTTGACACTTTTTATTGTTGTATTTACAGCTTTCTACTGTACAATTAATTTTTTGATTTTTTTCCATAAAAAATAGCCTCCTTTAATATTTTAGCGAATTATTAAAATTTCTTACAATTTGCACTTTGAAGAAATTTTTTAAATCCGTTTTTACAATATTATTATGGCTATTTTTTTAAATTTTATTTAAAAATTTATTTTGTTTTTTTGCTGTCTTCTTCTATTCTATTGTATTCCGTGTCTCCTGTAATTTCACAATCTTTTGGATTTTTAAAACTCAAATACCAATTCATTCCATTTTGATTTTTTTCAATTTCTTTTTGTCTTTCTTGTAATGCCATAAAAGTTTGAGGTGGTGGTAATATTACAGGTTGGCATGGAATCCAATTTGCTGGTGTTGATGCTTTGTTACTATCAGCTACTTGTAAAGCATTTAAGGCTCTTAAAATTTCTGGTATACATCTACCAACATTCATTGGATAAACAAGTATTAGTCTTACCATTCCTTTTTCATCTATTAAAAATACATTTCTAACTGTTTCTGTTGTGCTTACATCATTAGAAATCATACCATATTTTCTAGCAATCGCACCATTTCTATCTGCTATAATTGGAAATGGCACTCTAATTCCTGTTTTACAATAAATATCATATATCCATGCTAAATGTGATGCATTACTATCTACACTTAATCCTAGCAAAC
>OIYS01000898.1_pt1 | contig 17515 bp, 10 predicted proteins | sample 1588271 | NCBI WGS metagenome assembly OIYS01 (sample SAMN03283286) | human gut metagenome | biome: human-associated habitat; material: feces | host: Homo sapiens | place: Peru | collected 2012
CGCGAGCATATGGTCGCGCCGATTCCCCCTCTTATGTATCTCCCCCTGACTGCTCAGCCGATATCTAAATTACAGATTTATACCCGAAACGGTCGCCGGGCACGACGGCTCCCGTTTCTTATCGGGAGAATGCACGTCTGCCGCCTTAGTTTTTCCTGCTCGCAGAGCGTGTACACCCAAAACTATAGTTGAGACAAAAGGCTTAATTCTTCCTGACTTAAAGTACGTACATCCTGTTATACTACAGTCAAATCATAGAACACTGTTTATACATTGCCTACAGCCTATCCTGTTGTTTACGGTCCGCCTATTTCCGCCCGTCAATCCCGCATATACTTCGCCGAGAGAGTGACTTTTAAAATTAAAACGTCCCATGTCCCCCTCAGATTTAAAGCTTTGGGAGGGGTTCGGGGAGGACTTTTTCGAAAGTCCTCCCCGAGCGTACTCCCCCGAGCGTACTCCCCCGAGCGTACTCCCGAGCGCGCCCCGTTCCCGTAAAATCATCACAACATCAAGGAAAAAGAACATGAAAAAGAAACCCGAACTGCTTGTTCCCGCAGGAAATTATGCAAAATTTGAGGCGGCTGTGCGCTACGGTGCCGACGCCGTCTATCTCTCAGGCAGACGCTTCGGCATGCGCGCCGCGGCGGACAATTTTTCGCTTGAGGAGATGGAGCGCGCGGTCGGTGCCGCGCATGCTGCCGGGGTGCGTGTATACGTCACTGTCAACACCATGCCGCGCTCGGACGAGTACCCCGCGCTTGGGGACTATCTTGCGGAGCTTGACCGCATCGGGGTCGACGCGCTTATTATTGCCGATCTCGGCGTTCTTGCGCTTGCGCGTGAGTGTGCAAAGCACACCGAATATCACATCTCGACTCAGGCGGGCGCGGTCAGCTATGCCGACTGCAACGAGTGGCACTGTCTCGGTGCATCCCGCGTCGTGCTCGCGCGCGAGCTCAGCCTTGAGGATATGAAAAGGATACGCGAGAAGATTCCGTCGGAGCTTGAGCTTGAGGCGTTTGTTCACGGCTCGATGTGTGTCTCATGGAGCGGCAGATGCCTGCTCTCCGCCGCGTTGACGGGTAGGGACTCGAACCGCGGAATGTGCGCACAGCCCTGCCGTTGGAACTACAAGCTGCACCGCGCAGCCCTGCGCGACAGCGAATCGCCGTCGGTGGGCATGCCTGACGACTCGGACGCGGCGCGTGAGCGTTCTGCTGCGGGCGGGTGCTCCATTGCCGGTGAGTGTTCTGCTGCGGGCGGGGTAAACGGTGCGTCGGATGCGGCGCGTGCGGACGGTGTCGGAAGCTTTGAAGGTGCAGGACACGCGAACGATGCAGGACACGCGAACGGTGCAGGATGCGTGGACGACGCAGGATGCGCGGGCTGTGCGGACGGTGAGCCACTGCGCTATGAGATAGAGGAAGAGGCGCGCCCGGGGCAGCGTTTTCCCATAGAGGAAGACGAGCTCGGCACATTCATCATGAGCTCGCGCGACCTGTGCATGATAGAGCACATACCCGAGCTCTGCGAGGCGGGTATCGACTCCTTCAAAATCGAGGGGCGTATGAAGAGTGCATACTATGCCGCCGTTACCGCAAATGCGTATCGCATGGCAATCGACCGTTATGTGCGCGACGGAGAAGGCTACGTCTTTGACACCGCATGGCTACGCGAGCTCGAGAGCGTCAGTCACCGCGAGTATTCTACCGGCTATTTCTTCACCCCTCCGAGCTCCGATCCGCAGCTTATCGGAAATGTCAGCATGGGCTACATACGTGAGAAGGCTTATCTCGCTATCGCGGAAAGCTACGATGCCGAGAGCGGCACGGCGACCTTTGTTCAGCGGAACAAGCTGACACGCGGCGACCGCGTTGCGCTGATATCGCCCGGCGTTCCCGCACGCGAGTTCACCGCCGACGTTATTTACGACGAGAACGGCGGCGAGCTGCCGTCGGCACCGCACCCGTACATGACCTTCCGTCTGCGCGTGCCGTTTGAGGTCAAGCGCGGAGACATTCTGCGCGGGGCATGAGCCGACCTCGCCGACCGTGAGCACCTAACAAAACAAAGCAGTACAAAAGCGGCAGCAAAAAGGGTATGTGCGCTCGTCAAGCCATACCATCTCTTCTTGATCCCGCTCATTTTGTCATTTCCTCAGCATCCCTCTACCGCCTATCTTTTTATATTTTTATATTTCTGTTTTATCTCTTTTAACGCGAAAAAGTCACCGCTTCGGTTTTTCATATGAAGCGAGTCAAGGATGCTGTGAAGAGTGAAGCGCGGATTTTAATTCTATGAAATATGTGTTTTGAAAAACAGGATCATTTTGCTTCATTCCGGCGATAGGTGAACGCTTTAAGCCGCACAGTGACACTATGAGCTCATCGGGGTGCTATTCGGTCTGTTTTATTATGTCTGTTCTATGATGTAGGCTGCCGACCGATATTTTTTTTGCGCTCGGGTAGATTTTTTTAAAAAACTGTTGACAACTCCCGCCGATTGTGATATAATAACAGCGTTGCACCGAGTGTGACAATCGCGGGAGTGGCGGAACTGGCAGACGCGCACGTTTGAGGGGCGTGTGGTTTTCACCGTACGGGTTCAAGTCCCGTTTCCCGCACCAATCAAAGAAGATCGCCTTTGGCGGTCTTTTTTGATTTATAAGATACGGTTTAGAATTCCGTCGATGACTGCGGCTGTCTGCTTTTTTCGATAACGGGTGCGGCGGATTAAAAATAAGCTGTTCCTGTTTGTCAAAAAGAATTAAGAACGCCGAAGCACCGAACCGACAGCGGTATACCGAGTCGATTTCGGTGCTTTTCCTTTTTGTCTTTGTGCCTTATTTAAGCCGCTCGTACAATTAATTATTGACTCCTAAACAACAAATTGATTATTGAAACTGCGGAGGCTTCGGTTTATAATATGATTAGACCGATGACAACTTATTTGGAGGTGAGATCATGCAGATAGGGATAGGAAACAAGATACGGGAGCTCCGCCGTCGTGACGGGAGAAAGCAGGAGGATCTTGCGAACGCTCTCGGTGTCACATGTCAGGCGGTATCGCGTTGGGAGGCAAACGGCGGATACCCCGATATGGAGATGATACCTGCCATCGCAAATTATTTCAACATCAGCATCGACGAGCTGTTCGGCTACAGCAAGGACAGAGATGAAAAACTAAAAGCGATACTGTCAAAAGCGGATGAGGCGATAGACAGGCGCGGTGACCTGACGGAGTGTGTGAAAATGCTTCGCGCAGCTGCGGACGAATTCCCGTCGGAGCCCCGTGTATATATCAGGTTGGGGACCGCGCTTGACATGCTCGGATGGGAGAAGCACGGCGCCAGAAGCTACACAAAAGACGGCTCGAACTATACCTTTGAAGATACCGAATACAACTCGCGGAATGTCTATTGGCAGGAGGCGCTGAGGGCATATGAGAAGGCGCTGACGCTTGAACTGACCGCGGAGGAAAGGGAGACACTGATCCGACGAATGGTGCTTTATTACGCGAAAATGGGGCGCTTCGATAAAGCTGCGGCACTCGCGGCGGGGCAGAACAGTCTTCGTATGAGCAGGGAGATTCTGTTGCCGCTTGCGAGCGAGGGGGAGACACGGGACAGATATCAGGGAGAGGCAATAATCGACATACTGACAATCTTAAAAAGCGTTATAGTGGATTCCGTCGGTACAAAGGTGTCGGTTTTTACGGAGAAGGAAGGTGTCGCCGTATTAACAGAGCTTGCGCGGCTTTTTGAGACGGTTTTCAGCGACGGCAGATGCGGCGCATGTCACCTTCATATCTGCGAGCTGTATCTATTCGCGGCGGTGTATGAGGCTCGATTCGGAGAGGGAGGTGAGCGGGCTTTTGAATATTTTAAAAGGGGCTTTGAACACAAAAAGCTCTATGAATCTGTTCGAGAGCAGGATGTGTATCAATATACCGCACCGCTTGTCTCGAAGGTCTCGGTATCGTGCGCGGAATTGCCGCCTCTGTCTCGGCATTATTGGTGGGAAAATTGGCTCGGAATCTTTACGGATGAGCTGACGGCGCGGATAAAAAGCGAGCCGAAATATGCGGAATGCTTTGACGGATACTGCTGATGAAAAAGGCAAAAGCGCCCGATCTGATATTATCATAACGAAAACCGGCTGTTAAAGACTCTTCTTTAACAGCCGGTTTTTGATATTGCTCTGTGCGAGTGCAGCCGCGACAAGGCGGAATCACTCTGAGGATCAAAAGAATTATTTATAGAGATTTACACGGATAACGCCGGGAACCTTATTAAGCTCTGCCTCGACGCTTGCGGGGATATCGCCGTTCAGCTCGATTATCGTGTATGCGTACTCGCCCTTGGAGCGGTTGAGCATGTTCTCGATATTGAGGTTCTCGGAGGCGACGACCGCCGAAATGGATGCAAGCATATTAGGCGTATTCGTATGCATGATGCAGATACGAGCATCGCCGATATGCGGCATAGATGCGTTCGGGAAGTTTACGCTGTTCTTGATATTGCCGTTCTCGAGGAACTCGGTGAGCTCCTTTGCAGCCATGACGGCGCAATTTTCCTCAGCCTCTGCGGTGGATGCTCCGAGGTGGGGGATGGTTATCACGCCGGGAACGCCGACGCTCTCATCCGTCGGGAAATCGGTAACATATGCCGCAACCTTACCCGACTCGAGCGCAGCCTTCATATCAGCTATATTGACGAGGTCGCCGCGCGCGAGATTGACGATGCGAACGCCGTCCTTCATCTTTGCAATGGTCTCTGCGTTTATCATGCCCTTTGTGTCGGGGGTAGAGGGTACGTGCAGGGTTATGTAGTCCGCAACCTTATAAATGTCGTCGTAGCTTGCAGCCTTCTCAACATCGCGGGAGATGTTCCATGCGGCGTCTACCGAGAGGTAGGGGTCATGACCGATAACGTTCATGCCGAGGTGACGCATGGTGTTTGCGACCATGCCGCCGATTGCGCCGAGACCGATAACGCCGAGCTTCTTGCCGGTAATCTCACAGCCCGCAAATGCGCTCTTGCCCTTCTCGACAGCCTTTGCAATGCCCTCGGTGCCTGCGAGCGACTGTGCCCACTTTACACCCTCGACGATGCCGCGCGAAGCGAGCAGCAGCGCGCAGACGGTCAGCTCCTTAACGCCGTTTGCATTAGCTCCGGGCGTATTGAAAACGACGATGCCGTTTTCTGCGCAGCGCGCAACGGGGATATTGTTCACACCCGCACCCGCTCTCGCGATGGCGCGGAGCTCGGGTCCGAATTCGGCATTCTGCAGGTCTGCGGAGCGGACCATGATGCCTACGGGCGCTTCAACGTCCTCGCCGACGTTGTATTTGTTCTTATCGAACACTCCGATACCTACGGGGGCAATCTTGTTCATCAGCTTTATATTTTTCATGATAATTCTCTTTCTGTTTTGATAGAGGGGAAAAGTGAGTAATATTTTCAGAAATCCGACAGGATTTCTACCGTATCAGACGGAAGGATTTCTACCGTATCAGACGGTATCGTATCAATACAAATTCGATACGGCATATATTTATTCACTTTTTTCGTTTCGGACGTTTTCAGCATCCGGTTGTAAAACGGATAGATAAAAACGTTTGGAGTGTACGATTTCGGCCCGTGAGGCGTACAAGCGTACGTCGAGGGGCGAAATCGGACGCAGAAAAAAGTGAATTAAAATTGTTTTCAGAAATCCGACAGGATTTCTACCGTATCAGACGGCATGTATCAATACAAATTCGATACATCATATACTTTATTCACTTTTTTCGGTCCGGACGTTTTTAGCATCCGGTTTTAGGATTTTCCTTTGCGAAATTCTTCATAAACTCAACGAGCTTTGCAACGCCCTCGGTAGGCATCGCGTTATAGATAGAAGCGCGCATACCGCCTACGCTTCGGTGACCCTTGATGTTCTTAAAGCCCGCCTTGCCCGCCTCAGCGGCAAACTTCTTATCGAGCTCGGGATCGCCCGTTACGAAGGTAACGTTCATCATCGAGCGAGCTTCGGGCTCAACGGGAGCGATATAGTAGGACTGCGTATCAAGGTAATCGTAGAGCAGGTTAGCCTTGCCCTCGTTGATGCGCTTCATCTCCTTGAGACCGCCGATGTCGTTCTTTATCCACTTATATACAAGTCCTGCAACGTAGATGGGGTAGCAGGGGGGAGTGTTGTACATCGAGCCGTTATCCGCCATCAGCTTCCAGTCGAACATTGCGGGAGTGTCGGGACGGCAGTGTCCGAGCAGATCCTCGCGGACGATAACGACGGTGAGTCCTGCGGGAGCCATATTCTTCTGTGCGCCTGCGTAGATAGCGCCGAAGCGGGTAACGTCGACCGGCTCGGAGAGGATGCAGGAGGACATGTCGGCAACGAGCGGGATATCGCCCGTGTCGGGAATGTAGTTCCACTTAGTTCCGTAGATGGTGTTATTGAAGCAGATGTGGACATAGTCCGCGTCGGGACGGAAATCGTTCTTTGTCAGGCGTGGGATGTAGGTGTTGTTCTTATCCTCGGAGGAGGCGACGATCTTGATGTCGCCGTACTTTGCAGCCTCCTTTGCAGCCTTCTTGGAGAACTGACCGGTGACGACGTAATCAGCCTTGCCGGAGCCTGTGAGAAGGTTATAAGCGACGGATGCAAACTGAGTGGAGGCTCCGCCCTGAAGGAAGAGAACCTTATAATTGTCGGGAATGTTCATGATCTCGCGGAGATCAGCCTCAGCGGTCTTAATTATTTCCTCGTAGTCCGGAGATCGATGACTCATCTCCATTACGGACATACCGGAATTACCGTAGCAAATAAGCTCGGATGCGGCACGCTCGAGAACCGGAAGCGGAAGCATAGACGGTCCTGCGGAAAAATTGTAGACTCTGTTCATAGCAGTGATCATTCCTTTTCTGTGAAATATAGTTCTTATTATAATATATATCCGGGGATAAGTCAATAGCAAACGGGGGGGGTTCGTGAAAAATGATTGAAAAGCTTTTTTGGTATGCTGCGGGGCTTTAGTGTGTGCCGCGCTGCGCGGGCGGGTGTGTGCTGATAAATGTTGTTTGTGATGAGCGGGTTGTATCTCGCTGACGCGGACAGGGTTATTGCAAATAAAATATGGTTGTGTTGGATAAGCCAAATCGCGCCTTCGGCGATTGCAGGGGATATGGGAAAGTGATATAGTTGTTCTTTTTTTACCGCTTTTTTTACGTGAAAAAGAAAGCGGCGGAAAGAAAAGCGCGCATAAGAGGGAGCGGCGCTGAGGATGCTCGCGTATGCGAGCATAGGACCGCGCCGATTCCCCCTCTTATGTATCTCCCCCTGAGACTGCTCAGGCGATAGCGCAACGACAAGTTATCGTCCGAAATGCTCGGCAGGCATTACACCTCGCATTTCTTATCGAGAGAATGCACGCCTACTGTTTTGGTTTTTTCGCTTTCCGAGCGTGTACACCCGATGTCAGGGGAAATACACAACAGCATTGTTTTTTCGCAAAGATTATTTGCACCATGTTTGCACACACCCGTTGAATGACACTTGAGCTGCGATGTTTCATTACCCGTCTTTCTCGGTTTAAGAGCTTTGGCGGATGTGGGCGGTTTTCTCAAAAGCCGCCCCATCTTCCCGTATTCTGTCTGCTCGTGCCCCGTTGATGGCAAGGTTTGAGCCGAGATGTTTTTCAGCTCTCCTCCCACAGTTTATAAGCTTTGGTGGGGCTTGGGGCTGTCTGAAAACGCATAGCGACAGTCCTCGTTTTTGAGAAAAAATCAAAAAAAAGAAAAACCGCCGTCAGAATTTGACGGCGGAAAGGACAGCCCTTTGATTTTATTGGGAGAGATAACATCGTTTGGAGTGTTCGATTCGTCGCACAAGGCGTACAATCGTACGTCGTGCGGCGAAATCGGGCGCAGATATTCGTAAAGCTGAATATACTGAAAATCAGTTATGCAAATCTGTTTTCGCTTTTTCGTTCCGAACGATGTCAGCCTCCTCCGATTAACCTTTATTTTTCTTGCTCTGAGCCTTAAGTCTCAGCTCGGTATTGAGTATGCGCTTGCGCAGGCGGATGCTCTTCGGTGTTACCTCGATGAGCTCATCGTCGGTGATGAACTCGATAGCCTCCTCGAGCGAGAAAACCACGGGGGTAACGAGTATCAGCGCCTCATCCGCGCCGGACGAACGGACTGCAGTGAGGTGCTTCTTCTTGCACGGGTTGACGGCGATATCGCCGACCTTAGGGCTCTCGCCGACAATCATACCCTCGTATACGGGGGTTGCGGGTCCGATGAACATGTTGCCGCGCTCCTGCGTGTTATAGAGACCGTAGGAGGTCGTTTCACCCGTCTCGGAAGCAACGAGCGAGCCTGTCCAGCGCAGGGTGATATCTCCCTTGTAGGGCTCGTAGCCGTTGTAGACCGAGTTGATTATGCCCTCGCCGCGCGTAGCGGTCATGAAGGCGCTGCGGTAGCCCATCAGGCAGCGGGCGGGGATGGAGTATTCGATGTTCATGCGAGTGCCCGCAGTGTTAGGCGACATCTGAATCAGCTCGCCCTTTCTGCGGCCGAGCTCCTCGATAACAGCGCCCGAATATTCGGTAGGAACGTCGATGTAGACAAGCTCCATCGGCTCGCACTTAACGCCGTCAATCTCCTTATAGAGCACGCGGGGGGTGGAGCAGCAGAGCTCGTAGCCCTCACGGCGCATTGTCTCGATGAGTATGGAGAGGTGCATTTCGCCTCTGCCCGAAACGTTGAAGCTGTCGGTGGTGTCGCCGTCCTCGACGCGGAGCGAAACGTCCTTAAGCAGCTCCTTATAAAGGCGCTCGCGGATCTGGCGGGAGGTGACGAACTTGCCCTCGCGACCCGCAAACGGGCTGTCGTTTACCGAGAAGGTCATCTGCAGTGTAGGCTCGCTGACCTTTACGAACTCGAGCGGTTCGGGCGCGTCGAGCGCCGTTACGGTATCGCCGATGGTGATATCCTCAACACCCGAGAAGCACACGATATCGCCTATCTTCGCCTCGGTGACGGGCTGTCTGCCGAGACCGTCTATCTGATAGAGCGAGACTATGCGTGAGCGCTTGGGCGCTGCGTCGGGGGTGTGGTAGTTCGTGATATATACATCCTGATTCTGCTTGATGATGCCGCGCTCTATCCTGCCTATGCCTATTCTGCCGACGTAGTCGTTATAGTCGATGGACGAAACGAGCAGCTGGAGAGGCGCATTCTCGTCACCCTCGGGAGCGGGGATGTACTCGAGAATGGTGTTGAAGAGCGGCTTGAGATCGGTGCCCTTTTCGTAGGGGGTGAGCGATGCCGTACCGTCTCTGCCCGAGCAGAAGAGCATCGGGGAGTCGAGCTGTTCGTCGGTCGCGTTGAGGTCCATAAGCAGCTCGAGAACTTCCTCCTCGACCTCCTCGAGACGTGCGTCGGGCTTGTCTATCTTATTGATGACGACGATGACGCGGTGATTCAGCTCAAGCGCGCGCTGAAGGACAAAGCGCGTCTGAGGCATCGGACCCTCGGCAGCGTCGACAAGCAGCAGAACGCCGTTGACCATCTTAAGGATACGCTCGACCTCGCCGCCGAAATCCGCGTGACCGGGGGTGTCGACGATGTTTATCTTAACGCCCTCGTAGTGTACGGCGGTGTTCTTTGCAAGAATGGTAATGCCGCGCTCGCGCTCAAGGTCGTTGGAGTCCATGACGCGCTCGGTAGTCTCCTGATTCTCGCGGTAGATGCCGCCCTGCTTCAGCATCTCGTCGACAAGGGTGGTCTTACCGTGGTCGACATGGGCGATAATTGCAATGTTTCTCAGATCATCTCTACGCAATTTAATATCCCTCTTTATGAATAAGATTATATCGGTATGTCGGGCAGCCGCCGTATCGTCCGTATGGGACGGTGCCCGCAGCCTGCCTTATAAAATACATTCCATTATATCACAGTGCATCCCGCGCGTCAAGATTATTTTTGTAAAAAACGGGGACGGCGGAGCGCCTGTCGGATGTTGGTGTTGTGCGCAGCGGTGAGCAGCGGTCGGATATCGGCTGACCGACCGCTGCCTCACTTTTTCGGCGCACCTTCACGGCTCAGCGCTTCTTGCGGTCGCCTTTGCGCTGCCCGCTGCCGCGCTGCACGACAGAGCCGTTATCGCGCCCCCCGCGCGTGTTCTGCTTGCCGCGCATACCGTTTTCACCGCGGGTATTGCTCTGCTTACCGCTGTATGCACCGTTCTGCTTGCCGCGTGTGCCGACCGAGCCGCGCGTGCCGTTCGACCTTACGCGTGTATCGCGTTGTCGATTGTCGCGTGAGTCTCCCTGACGGTCGCGGTCGTCGCGGGGATTGGGGGCGTTTCCGCGTCTGCTCTGCGTGCCGCCGTCTCTGCGGTCGTCCCGCGTATTGCCGCCTGTTTTGCGTTCGCTTCGCGCGCCGTCATGTCCGCCGTGATTTTCCGGGCGGACGAGACATTCCCTGCCGTAGCCGATAAGGTCCTCTCTCCCGACCCTGCGCAGTGCCTCGCGCACGAGCGGGGCGTTCTCGGGACGGTATGACTGGAGCAGTGCGCGCTGCAGCTGCTTTTTGTGTGGGTCGTCGGTTATCGGCACCTTTTCCCCGCTCATGGGGTCGATGCCCGTATAGTACATGACCGTCGATGCCGTTCCGGGGGTGGGGTAGAAATCCTGCACCTGCTCGGGCGTGCAACTGTTGCTGTGCAGATAGACTGCGAGCTCGACTGCGTCGCGCAGCGTGCTGCCCGGGTGGCTCGACATAAGATACGGAACGAGATACTGATCGAGCCCCGCGTGGGAACAGAGCGAAAAATACTTCTCGCTGAAGCGCTCAAACACCCCGATTGGCGGCTTGCCCATCAATGCGAGAACATGGTCGGAGCAGTGCTCGGGAGCAACCTTGAGCTGACCGCTGACATGCTTTTCGACAAGGCGGCGGAAGAACGCATCGCTTTTGTCTGCGAGCATATAATCATACCTTATGCCGGAGCGGATGAACACCTTCTTTATGCCGGGGATGCTCTCGACGCGCTGCAGCAGCTCGATGTATTCGCTGTGGTCGGCGATGAGGTTCGGACACGGGGTCGGCGTGAGACAGCGGCGATTCGGGCATACACCGTGCTCGAGCTGCCGCGCGCATGCGGGACCGCGAAAATTCGCCGTCGGACCGCCAACGTCGTGGATATATCCCTTAAAGTCGGGCAGGGTCGTCAGCAGCTCGGCTTCGCGCACGACGCTGTCTATGCTGCGTGAGCGGACCGCTCTGCCCTGATGGTAGGCGATGGCACAGAACGCGCAGCCGCCGAAGCAGCCGCGGTTATGGGTGATGGAAAAGCGCACCTCGCGGATGGCGGGAATGCCGCCTGCGGCTTCATAGCTCGGGTGATACGTCCGCTCGTACGGCAGTGCGTATACGCGGTCGAGCTCCTCGCGTTCGAGCGGGGGCATGGGCGGATTCTGCACGAGAATGCGGTCGCCGTACCTCTCGGTCACCGCTCTGCCGCGGATGTGGTCGTTCTCGCGGTACTGCGTTGCAAACGCCTCGGCATACAGCGCGCGGTCGGTGCGCAGCTCGTCGATGCTCCATCCGCCGACCGACTCATAATGCAGCCGCTCGTCTGCGGGGGCGAGATAAACGGTGCCGCGCAGGTCGCGTATCTTGGATATCGGTATGCCCCTGTCAAGCAGCTTTGCGAGTCTTATCATGATGTTCTCGCCCATCCCGTATGTGAGCAGGTCGGCGCCCGAATCGACAAGGATGCTGTTGCGCACGCGGTTGTCCCAGTAGTCGTAATGCGCGCAGCGGCGCAGCGATGCTTCGAGCCCGCCGATGATTATCGGCACGTCGCCGTAAGCCTCGCGGATGCGGTTGCAGTAGACGATGACGGCGCGGTCGGGTCTCAGACCGGGCTTTCCGCCGGGCGAATAGTAGTCGTAGCTGCGGCGGCGCTTTGCGACGGTGTAGTTTGCGACCATCGAATCGAGATTGCCCGACGATACGAGAAAGCCGAGTTTCGGTCTGCCGTACTCGCGGAATGCATCCGCCGAGTGATAATCCGGCTGCGCGATGATGCACACCGAGAAGCCCTCCGCCGCGAGCACGCGTGAAATGATGGATACACCGAAGCTCGGGTGGTCGACATATGCGTCGCCCGTTACGTAGACAAAGTCCGGCTGCTCCCATCCGCGCTCAAGCGCCTCCGCCCTGCACAGCGGCAAAAATCCCGTTATCTGATTCTTCTTCAACCCTATACCTCCGATGTCGGCAGCTGTCTTACCTGTGGGTCACGCCGCGACGAAATGCTTGCTTTTTTCGGCAGCCGCGCCTCGACCGAAATACTGATTCTCTCTCGGCAGCCTCGGCATGACCGAAATACTCACATAATTATAGCATAGCTTTTCTCCCGCCGCAAGTGGGAAATATATCGGCGATTTTTTGTATCGCTGCGCTTGCTCCGCACTGCACAGACGCGTGATAAAAGCGCTCTCCGACAATATTTTTTCGGCAATTCTCCGCTTTTTTGTCACTTGATATTGCAATGCCGCCGCGCGGGTGATATAATATCATCATGTTCGGCGGCGCGAGCGCATTCAGCCGACCTACATAATCATAATACCAAAAGAGGCAAGCTATGCAGATATTACTCTCACTCTCAATCGCCATGCTTGCGGGGCTGCTTATGTCAAGATTGACAAAGCTGTGGAATCTCCCTGCGGTAACGGCGTATCTTGTCGCCGGAGTGCTCGTCGGACCGTATGTGCTCGGCAGACTCGGCGTTCCCGGACTTGGCTTTATTTCGAATGAGGATGTCGCCAACTATTCGATAATTTCGGATGCTGCGCTCGGCTTTATCGCCTTTGCAATGGGCAACGAGTTCCGCGTAAGCGAGCTGAAAAAGACGGGCAAAAAAGCGACCGTTGTCGCCGTATTTCAGGCGCTTGTCGCTACCATTGCGGTCGATATCGCGCTCTATGTCGTTCATCTCATTATCCCCGACAAGCTCCCGCTTCCCTGCGTTCTTACGCTCGGTGCGGTCGCTACCGCAACGGCTCCCGCCGCGACGCTTATGGTCGTCAAGCAGTATAAGGCGGACGGCCCGCTGACGCGGATTTTGCTCCCCATTGTCGCGCTCGACGATATCGTGGGGCTCATCGTTTTTGCTATCTCCTTCGGAATTGCAAAGGCGCTCGAAAAGGGTGAGATAGATATTTTTTCGGTGCTTGTTAACCCGCTTGTCGAGATTGTCGCTTCGCTCGCGCTCGGTGTCGCTGTCGGTCTTATCTATAACTTCTGCGAGCAGTTCTTCCATTCGCGCAGCAAGCGCATGAGCATATCGGTTACCTTTGTTTTCCTTGCCGTCGCGCTCTCAATGCTTGAGTTCAAGCTCGGTCCTGTCACCGTCGGCTTCTCGTCTCTGCTCGTCTGCATGGCGACCGGAACGGTTTTCTGCAATCTCTGCGATTTCTCGGAGGAGCTTATGGATCGCATGGACCGTTGGACCGGACCTATCATGGTGCTGTTCTTCGTGCTCAGCGGCTCGGGTCTCCGTCTCGACGTGTTCAAGGATCCCGCGATAATCCTCGTCGGCATCGTCTATATCATCTTCCGCTCGATAGGAAAAATGGGCGGCGCAAGCATCTCCTCGCGCTTTATGCACTGCGAGCCGCAGGTGCAGAAGTATCTCGGCATAACCCTGCTCCCGCAGGCGGGCGTTTCGCTCGGTATGTCGCTTACCGCGATGTCGCTCGGCGAGAGCGGTATCATAATCAGAAATATCGCGCTCTTTGCCGTTCTTGTCTATGAGCTCGTCGGTCCGCTGCTCACAAAGATAGCGCTCGACCGCGCGGGCGAGATACCCGAAAAGCCGATCCCGCCGCGTAAGCAGGCACAGCTCGATGCTGCCGCAAAGTAAGAACCGCAGCGTAAGGCGCAGCCGCGAAGGATATTTCAGACGCGAAAAGGCATAGCCGTGTGAAATACGGTCGCGAAAAAAACTGTAACCGCATACAAAAGTATGTCCTTAAAGCTATAAGCCCCCATACAAAATACAAATACGCACAGCCCCGTGCAGACGGATATTCCGCCGCACGGGGCTGTCTGTTTTTACCGTCGCCGTCGTTGCAACATTATTCTTGACTTTTCGACATCAAAAGCGTATAATACTTCTGCTAATATAACGCATTAGATAGTCCGAAATAGAGAAACAGAGGTAGTACGGCTATGAAATATCAAGTTTTGTTCAACCCGCTTTCGGGTAACGGGCGCGGCGCGGAGCAGGCGCACCGCCTCGACAGTCTCATGCCGCAGGACGAGCTCGTTTATACCGACGCGACCAAGATCGGCGGCTATAACGAATGGCTCGCTCCGCTCACCGAGTCGGATAAGGTCATCCTCTGCGGCGGCGACGGCACGATCAACCGCTTTATAAACGAGGTCGATGTTGAGACCCTGCGCCCCGAGCTGCTTTACTACGCAACGGGCAGCGGCAACGACTTTCTCAATGATCTCGGCAAGGATTCAAGCTCCCTGCCGTTCCCGCTCGCACCGTATGTGAAGGATCTGCCCACCGTCACCGTTGACGGCAAGAGCATGAAGTTCCTCAACGGCATAGGCTACGGTCTTGACGGCTACTGCTGTGAGGAGGGCGACCGCGTCAGAGAGAACTCGGAGAAAAAGGTCAACTATACCGCCATCGCCATCCGCGGTCTGATGTATGCCTATAAGCGCAGAAATGCGACCGTCACCGTCGACGGAAGGAAGCAGAGCTTCCGCCGCGTATGGATGGCACCGACTATGAACGGACGCTTCTACGGCGGCGGAATGATGATAGCCCCCGCGCAGGACCGTCTCTCGGATGAGCGCAGTGTTTCCTGTGTAGTCGTCAGCCGCACGGGAAAGCTGAAAACGCTGATTCGCTTCCCGAAGGTGTTTAATGGCGAGTTTACCGACTATGCCGACATGGTCGACACGCTGTGCGGGCATACGATAAAGGTTGAGTTCGACCGTCCCACCGCGCTTCAGGTCGACGGTGAGACTATCGTCGGAGTGACGAGCTATGAGGTCTGCTCACCCGTAGTTGCTCCTACCGCACCGCAGGAGGAAGCCATCGCGGTCTGACGGCGATTTGAGCATCGACATTTCCCGGACAGTGACCGATGTGGCTTAATGCACAATAATGTACATAGAATCACCCCCGATGAACGGAAAAACGGTTCATCGGGGGTGATTTTTCGCATGACGGTTATTTTGAGCTATTGCTGCTTCAGGGGGGGCGGCGGGGTTATGTGACGACGGTCGCCCTGCGGTGCATTATCAGTCGCGGTACAGCTCGGCAACGCGGTCGTTTCCGCCGTAGTCGCGGAGGATATCGCAGTGCAGCCCCGCCCGACGGGCGAGCTCGCGCACGCTCTCTGCCTGGTCGTAGCCTATCTCGAGCAGCATTCTGCCGCACGGTGTGAGCTGCGACGGGTATTTTGCGATGATGCCCTCATAAAAGCGAAGCCCGCTCTCCCCGCCGTCGAGTGCGATGTGCGGCTCGGCGCGGACCTGCGGTGAGAGAGTGGGGATGATGTTGCTGCGGATATACGGGGGATTTGCAACAATCAGGTCGTAGCGCTCCGAGCCGCACTTCGACCCGCAGCCGTCCGACAGCACATCACCGACCTTTATACACAGCCGCCCGTCAAGCCCGAGCGCGGCGGCGTTTATGCGTGCGATCTCTACGGCAGGCTGCGAGATATCGACCGCGTCTCCGCTTGCGTCGGAACGGTCGGCAAGCACCGAACAGGCGATGCATCCGCTCCCCGTGCAGAGATCGAGCAATCTTCCGCCGTGCGGCAGCAGCTTTATCGCGCGCTCGACAAGTATCTCGGTGTCGGGCTGCGGAACGAGCACATCCGGTGTTATCTTAAAGGTATACCGCCAGAAATACCATTCGCCGAGAATATAGGCAAGCGGCTCGCCCGACCTGAGTCTGCGTGCCGCCTCCTCGTATTTTTCTCCGTCGCCGAAATGCTCACGCAGCAGCTGTTCCTCGTGCCGCGTCATGCGTCCGTGTCCTTCGGGCTGTCGCCCTCGGCATTCGTGCCGCCCGTTGCGTCTGCGTTTTCGTCAGCGATGTTTGCGTTATTGCTGCTCTCGTCGGCATCATCGTTTGACGCTTCTGCGTCTGACTCTGCGTCCGATTCTGCATTCGACTTTGCAGCCGCCTGCGCCGCCGCGTGCTCGGGGAATTCATCGGGCATGCAGCTCATCAGTGCCTCTATCGCGACCGCAAGCTGCTCTTCGTCGGGCTCGCGGGTCGTAATGCGCTGCATCCACAGACCGGGGGTCGAAAGGATGTGCACAAGCGTATTGTCGTGCTTGCCCGCGTACATCAGAAACTCGTAGCCGAGTCCGACGACGAACGGCAGCAGCGCGAGCTTAACGAGCACACGCAGAAAAACGTTATCCCACGGGACGAACGGCAGTGAATTGATGAGTATCGAGATGGCTATCATCACAAACATAAAGCTCGTGCCGCAGCGCGGGTGGAAGCGCTTGTACTTTGCCGCGTTTGCGGGGGTGAGCTCTGCGCCCGCCTCATAGCAGAAGATGGATTTATGCTCCGCGCCGTGATATTCAAAGGTGCGGCGGATATCGGGCATCAGCGAGACAAGCCACAGATACACGATGAAGATTACTATCTTGATAAGACCCTCTATGAGGTTTTTCGTCCAGCCGAGCGAGCCGCCGAGTGCGCTGTCGGTCGCTTTTGTCAACAGGCTGGGGAGAAAAAAGAAAATTCCGAAGCCGAGCGCGAGTCCGAGCGCCATGGAGATTGCCATGACGACATCGACAAGTCCTTTGCCGAAGTGCTCACGCAGCCACCGCTCGAACTTTGATTCCTCGTCCTCGTCGGAGAGACCGTATGCATCGGCGGAGATGGAAAGCGTTTTATAGCTCAGTATCAGCATCTCGATAAAGTTGACCGCGCCGCGCAGCAGCGGGATGTTGAGAAGCTTTATTTTTTTACGTACCGAGACGAAGGTGCGGTTTTCTGTGGTTATGCTGCCGTCCTCTTTACGTACCGAGACGGAGTATCGCTCGCCGTGGCGCATCATTACGCCTTCAAGGACCGCCTGACCGCCGACTACGCCCAGTCGCGGGTTACGGGGTTCATTTTTGCTCATTTATCTTACCTTTCAGATTAATTTGCTTAAATTGCCGACCGACTGCGGGCAGCGGCGGGCAACGGATAATTTTTCGGTGTTATTATAGCACGGGTGGGGGGGAATGTCAATCGCGGGGCGGGGAGGTTTTTATAAAACCTCTGAAAAGCTTTTTCGGTTAGATTATGTACGGGGTGATGTGGGAGGTAAGCTTGTGTGGGGATGGTTTTTTCTCGCTGACGCGGTTGATGGGGTATGGGAAAGTGATATAGTTGTTCTTTTTTTACCGCTTTCTTTTTACGCGAAAAAGAAAGCGGCGGAAAGAAAAGCGCGC
>OIYS01000899.1_pt1 | contig 17500 bp, 15 predicted proteins | sample 1588271 | NCBI WGS metagenome assembly OIYS01 (sample SAMN03283286) | human gut metagenome | biome: human-associated habitat; material: feces | host: Homo sapiens | place: Peru | collected 2012
TATCTTTTATTATTATTGAATCATAAATATCATTTAAATAAGTTTTTCTTGAAATATCATCTTTTTGCATAAATCTTTGTGGCATTCCACCCCATTTAATATAATCATTAAATGCATCTTCAATATCTCTATTATCTGTAATATTTAATAATTTACATACTTCATCAAATGTAAATGGAGTTATTTTAAAACTTACATATCTTCCTGCTATGTGAGTTGCTAAATCACTGGATAACAAATCACTATTGGAGCCAGTTATAAAAATAGATGTATTTTTTGTTGCTCTTAATGAATTAACAACTTTTTCCCACTCAAGGACATTTTGAATTTCATCAAAGAATATATAGTATCTTTTATCATCAGTTATTTTATTTTTAACATAGCTATGTAATTTTTTAGAATCTGTATATTCTTCATAGTCATAATCTTCAAAATTAATATAAATTATGTGATCATTATCTATATCATTTTCCTTTAACTCATCTATTATTTGCCTTAAAATAACTGATTTTCCAGAACGTCTAATACCGATTAACACTTTTATTAATTCTTGATCATAAAACGGTCTTATTAATTTTAAATATCTTTCACGCATTACCATACTTTTCTTCCCTTCCTTGAATTACATTATAATACTATATTCAATTTTTGTCAATTTATTACACCATGGAGTAATTTTTTGTAATTTTTCCTGTTTTTTTACGATTTAAAAAAGATGGAACAAAGTTTCATCTTTAATAAGTATTATTATTCATCATCGTCATCAAAGAAATCATCAAAAAATCTATCTTCTCTAACTTCTTCATCAAGAGATATAGTAGGAACATCCTTCTTAACAGGTTCATCTTTTGGTTTAACCTCTTCTTTTACGACTTTAGGTTCAACTCTTGTTTTCTCTTCTTCAATCCTAGAAGGTTGTCTTAATTTTTCATTGATTCTTTCTTCTAATTTATTAATATCCATTGTAGATGATGTAGCCTTTTCCTTTTCAGGCTTAACTGGTTTTACATCTTTAACTTGCTTATTAGCTTCAGCTTTTTCTTCTTCCTCTAAAGCAGCAATTTTAGCATCTATTTTCTTAACTAAATCATCAATGTTAATTCCACCATTAGAGCCACCTGTTGGCCTAGATTGAGGCATTGGTCTATCTTGTTGACCAAACATAGGAGGCATACCAGGGAATCCAGCACCAAATCCCCCCCCAACAGGCATTCCACTTTCAGACATCATACTCTTAAGCTTTTCTTGTCTTCTAGCATTTACATAGTCTTTAATATTAAATACCTTAACTTCTCTCTTTTCTCTTTCAGGATAAGTGGCTTTTGGATAGGATTTACCAAATTTAGCCTTCATTTTAAAATACGGAGTGAATTTAGTTTTAAATGGTTGCATACGAATTCTAAGTATAATAACTTCAAATTGCTTCATACGTTGTAAATCTGAAACAGTAACAAGTGGAGTTGAAGCAGTTTTATCATCTTTCTTAGACTTAACCTCACCACACATCTTACTAATTTCTTCCAAAGCTTTTAACTCAGTAGTAATAAGATAAATTATGTTACCGCAGTTACCCCGAATTGTTTCAGCATTTTCTTTACCATAAACTTGATCAAGTTGTGCAAAGTTCTGGATAATCATAGTAAATCTAATACGTCTAGAACGTGCCGCAGTAATCATAGTAGTAATATCCTTTAAAGGTGGCATATTAGCAAATTCATCTAGTAAGAAATTAGTTCTTATAGGAAGTTTACCGCCATGTCTTTGTGCAACTGAAATTAATGTTTCATAACATTGTTTCAATAATATAGTAACTAATGAATGATAAGTTTTCTTTTCATCTTGAATAACTATAAATAAAGCAGTTGGTTTTTCACCAATTTCTTCAAGATTTACATCATTATAAGAAAGCATCTCAGATAAATTTTCACGAGAAGCAAATAACTTTATCTTTTGCTTAAATACTGCAATAATAGAGCCTTTTGTTTCATTAGGCGCCATTATTGTACCAGAAGCATTAACATATGCAGGAGATGCCGGATCCTTAAAACTAAAATATTCTTTAGCATATGTAGAACCACCACATTTTTCTTCTCCTACTGTAGTCATTAAACTAATAGTATTTATATTAACTTCTTCTGGTTTAGCATCTTCAAACATACCAAGTGATAAACCAGAAAAATAATCGGCAGAAGTTTTTTCCCAGAATGGATCAGCATTTCCACTATTTTCTTCATACAAAATATTAGCAGCCAAGTCATCTAGAAGCTCTATTGCCTTATCTTGATTACCAGATTTATACATATTATATGGAAGTGATAATGGATTCCATGCATTACCCTGTTGAGGATCACGGAAGTTTAATAGTAATATATTATATCCCTTATCTTTTAACATATTAGCAGTAGCTTCGTAAATTTCACCTTTAGGGTCAGTAATAATCATAGATTCTTTATGTTTAGCTAAAAGCTCTACAGTTGGAAAAATTACAGTTTGAGTTTTACCAGAACCAGTAGCACCAATAACTAAGTTATGATATTCACCATCGTCAACCCATATTTCATTATCTTTTAATATCAAAGGAACTCCAGCAACTGTTGAATTAGAATCAGAAGGATTAACATATTTTAACTCTTTCTTCATCTCTTTTTCTTTTGCCCATCTAGAATATCCTTTATCCTTCTTGTTAGTAGTAAATCCAAATCCTTCATCTCTTTCAAAAAAATATGAGCTCACAGTAGCAAATATTCCACCAAGAAACAATATATAAAATAATAATGTAGTAAATAAATATTGCGGTCCAAATGCTGGAAAAGGATTAAGTCCATAAAAATGGCCTTCATTTAACAAAACAGGAATGTTTAAAACTCCTATTGCTACAACATATAAAAGGAATATAGCAAATAAAACAAATATCAATACATCCTGTGCATCTGCCCTAAATTTAAGTTTCATAAACATCCCTCTTCCTAATTATATTCTATTATTACGATTTGCTTTTTTTCTTAAGATTATTATAACAATAAATAGAGAAATTGCAATACATAAAACAACTATCAAAATAGTTCTAATAATTTTAGCAAATTGTTTTTTCCTTTTTTCATTATTATAACCTTTTTCATATTTATCTTTATATAATTCAACATAAATACTTTTATTTGAATAATTAGTTTTATCAATATTCCAACTATAAGTATAACCATTAACTTCATCAGCATTATGTGTAGCAACCTTATGATTTGTAGATAATTCAATTGTAAGAGAATCTAACTTTTTATAATTAACAAAACAATCCGCACCTTTACTAGTAGATAAAATATATTTATTATCACTAGTTAAAAAATTAAAATATTTAAAGCAGGTAGAAGCTATATACGAATCATTATATTGGCCTATATTATAATCATAAGAGTATTGAATACCCAATTCATTTTCATTAGATATTACTTTTTTGCTATATAATGCATCAAGACTAGCAAATTCTTTTAAAGATGACTCTTTTTCTTTGAATTTTTGTTCTACATACTGCCTATATGTAATTTTTTGATCAGTTATAGAAGAAAACTCATCGTTAAATTTATATTCAGCATCCCAATCTATATTATTTGATTCAACAACCTTAGTAATTTCTGAAACCTCATCATCATATATTTCAACTTTATAATTAACAGTACAACCACTGCATATTAAAACTAAAATAATAAAAATAAGTATATTTCTTTTCATAAATTCCCCTTTTAATACTTAGGTAAAGCATTTGTAGGAACTAAACTATTTACTTTTAATCCAGTAGCTTTACCAAAAGCTATAATATTATCATTTTGGTTTAAATCCTGTTTTTGTGGATTAACAATTTGAAAATGCAAATGCCAACCAGTAGAACTACCAGTACTACCCATATTGCCTAAGAACTGACCAGCTTCAATTTTAACACCCGGTTTTATATTATTAGCCATTTTTTCAAAATGCCAATACCAGAATTCATAGCCACAATATGGATCAGCTTCATCAGTGATTTTAATCTTAACTCCTACACCACCACATTTATATACTCTTTTTAATGTGGTATCAGCATTATCATATTCAGAATTAGCACAATAATGATTTGATACAGATTTTACAACCCCAGAATGAGATGCATATATAGGAATTTTTATACAATCTGCTCTGTTTTTTGCATTACAAGAAATATCCAATGCTCCATGATATTTTTTCTTTGTATCTCCTCCATAATAATAACCATGTGTAACAGTGACAGATTTTAAATCTTGAATTGGAAAAATAGAAGCAGAATAAATGCCTTTAGCACCAAGAATCAACCCCCCATTAATAGTAGAAACTAATTTAGAAATTTGAACTCCATCGCCATAAAAATATTTCAAAATTGCATCATACTTGCTTCCCTGATCTTGCATATAATTAGCAGCTATCTGACTCATACCAGAACCATGTGCAGCAGTATGCAAATTACCATTAAGGTAACTTATTGGAACTTTTACTTCATGAGTTACATTACTTGGTACTTTAGTATAGGTTCCATAACAAAAATCTCCATCGCATCTATCATTCTTAAAGCGATCATACATTGCTTCAATAAGTTCGCCATTTAGAGTCAAAACCTCACCAGAAGTTTCTTCAACAGCTTTTTTAATTAAATCATTTACTCTGTCGGGCTTAAAAGTTTGCTTATTAGTAGAGTTCTCTATTGGCTTAGAACAATTAGAAGTAGCCTTTAAGGCAATAGTTCTAGCAGCAACAGCTTGAGCTTTCATTGCTTCAATAACCCCATTTTTAGAATATGCGTTTTCGGAAGCAACAACACCTGCAACATACTCTTCTAAATCATATGTTCCAGCATTATTACCAGTTACAGTAATACCATTAGGACAACTAGCAGCAGTCGTTAAAGAAAATTCACTTTCAGTAAGAGGAAAATACTTAATAAGTAACTCATAATAATCATAAATAGCTTTAACAAGTTTCACCTTCATATTAGGAATACTTTCTTTAGTAAGAGTATTAAAATATTCGTAATAATATTGTTCTACAAAATCATTATATAGCCATTTAAAAAACGAACTTCCACTCTCACCTGGTTTACTATAATCTCCTTGACTTATATCCCCACCACTCTCACTAATCGCATCAGCAACCATCTTAATATATGCTTTCATTTGCTTTGAGTCAGTATTTTGCACTATATCAGTAGTGTAATCCGCTTTTGTAGTATATTCATCATTATTTTTATAGCTTGTTAAAACAGCTATAACCATTATTTTATTAGTGCCACCCAAATCAGAAACATTATTATAAAATTCATTATAAATTGGATTAGACATATCAATAGATGTATTTTTTGACAAATCATTCAAATTTGTATCACTATCTGGTGAACCGCCAAAATTTAACGTGCTAATAAGTGGTAATAGTTTTTTACTTATATATTCAATATTATCACTATACTTGTTAATTATAGAACCTATTAATATAAGAATTAAAGCTGCGCAACAGACTACAGGAGTAATATATATAAATACTTTCTTCTTAATTTGATCCTTAACAGTTATTTCAATTAATTTTTTTCCACCCTTGGTAACAGCAGATGCAGGATTAGAGGCATTTTCTGCTTCTTTCACTGCAGGCTTTCCCTTTTCAGAATTTAATAGTGCATCAACAGCAATCCCAGAACCAGGTGCAGCTGCATTTGCTATTTCTCGCGCAGCCGATTTAAAAGCTTTTACATTTGTTTTTTTTCTTTTATCATCAAGCTGCTGTTTCATGTTATTAATTTTATCTTTAGGTGCATTAATTTTATCACGTACAGCTTTTTTCTTAGCATCTATTTGAGCTTTTTTCTGCTTTACGGAATCGGGAAGTTTATCATTAAATTTTCTTTTTAAAGCACCTTTTGCAGTATTTACTTTCCCCTTTGCCTTTTCCTTGGCCGCATTAACTTTACTACCAATGTTATCATTAATAACATTTTTAGCTACATCGGTCAATCCACCATTTTGATAATCTTGTCTTAATTGGTTTGCTTTTGATATATAGGGTGCTATTTTAGAACCGATTTTTTGCTTGGGTTGTTCAGTTTCATTAGCAATGTTATTTTCTTCATTATCCATCTAACTCACCGCCTTACATCAAATATAAATATTATAGTCCTCCGCCACTTCCAAATGAAGATAATTCTTCTGGAGTAACAATAACGCTAATTCTCATTCTTCTGTTACCACATACAAACAATGCTTCACCCTGTGAATATTGTTTAATACTTTCGGCTTCATTATCATTTAAGTCTATTAACTTGCTTAAATCTTCAACAGCTTGCTTTTTAAGACCCATTACTAAGTAATAAGACGCATTATCAAATATTGCTTTACCTTGCATTAATACCTCAGGAGCAGCAAAATCACTAGGTTGTTGAGTAATTATAATTGAACCAGTATTATATTTTCTAGCACGTCTTTGTACTTGTGCTAAAAAGTCAGCTCCCAGTGCATTATGATCTCCTAAAAGAACATGAGCTTCATCTATCATAAATACAGTATCAACATCTTTATCTAAACATAATCCCCAAGCATATTTTAATATATTGAAGAACAATGCATTCTTGATATTAGATTCAGTATTCATTAATTCCTTTATATTAAATACTATAAAATCACTATCATGTTGAATAGTTGTATGTCCGTTAAAATAATATTTAAGTTCATTAGTAAATGGTCTGATCTTTAATTCTAGTCTTTCCATTATATCTCTTTCATGAGTATGTTCTGGCATACTCATTAATATTGCTTTAATAGTTTCGTATACATCAGAGAAAGTTGGATAATCATTTGGTCCATAATTATAAAAATCTTTATCAAAATCTATTCCAAATCTCTTATATGTTGCTTGTACAACCTCAGTAAATAAAGTAAGTACATCCTCTTCAATTGATGGATCATAATATTTCATAAATGCTTTTAAAAATTGTAGGGTTCTAGTTAATACTGTATAACCAAGCCCTTGTTTAATCTCATCTTCATCAGCATCTATTACTATTTGTAGTGGATTTATCATACCATATTCTCCACCTTTACCAAGGTCAATAGTATCTCCACCATAAGTTCTAGCCATCTCACCTATTTCATCTTCAGGGTCGATTGCAACTATTTGACATCCATTTCTAATATGTCCACGAAGTAACAATTTAGCTGCGGTTGATTTACCGGAACCAGATGTACCAAGTAAAATCATGTTAGCATTATTTCTATTATTTTCTTTTTTAATTTTATATAAGAACTGATTAAATAATATAACACCACCAGAGAAATCAACACCTAAAAGTGTAGATAATCCGGGATCTTTAATACTATCAAATATAAATGGATACATTGCAGCCATTGTAATCGATGGAATTGGAGTACCAATCCTATCTTCAATATCTTGTTTAGGGAATATTGGTAAAATAGATTTTAACACTTTTTCTTGTTCAAATCTAAGTGAAACAGCTCTTAACTCCATTGCATCCAAGTAATTTTTAACATTTGTCTTTTTCATTTCAAGTTCTTCTTTAGTATTAGCAGTTATCATAATATGCATTTGAAAATCAAAGATTCTAGATTGACTAGATGCAAGCATAGAAACAAAATATTCTAGTGATTCATAGTCAATTCTGATACGTTCCTGTACAGTTCTATCTCTCTCATTCTGATAATTTGCCTTTAATTCAGCAATTTGCTTATTAAGCATCTTAGAAATCGTAGAAAAAGGTACAGGAATATGCTTAATTACAACCTTAATACCAGACATAGTAGTAAGAGTTGATAAATAGCCTGGTGATATGAACTTAGGGTATGAAACAACTGTTAGTAATGTTGCATACTTATCACTAATAAAGAAATCGCTTGGATTAAATTGTAATCCTTTAGGCGCAATCTGTGATTTAAATTTCATTTTACTCATACTGTCACCACCGTTCCAAATTCTGTTGTAACCCCACCATTTAAGAAGTTATCAAGTATTACTCTAAGATCTTCATTGGTTGTCTGACTTGCAACAAGTCCACACCCAGAAAGACCATTTATAAGTAATCTAATCTTTTTCTGCATAAGTTCAGGATCTTTTTCCTTAAATAAAATATAGTACTCAGTATCAACAACATTATTATTAACAAAACTATTGCCCTTATTAATATCTTCCATTATAAGCTTTCTTATTGCAGGCTGTTGAGTCTGATTATATAAAAGCTGAAGTTGTGACAAATAAACAGTTATATCAACTGGTCTATCTGCACAAACTAACCAGAATTCAAAATCTAATTGATTATAAAAGTTCTTTAATCCAGTAAGAATATTTGATTGTGATTGCTCATCAAGTATAAATATATTACGTGGCAGAACTTTTACACCAGTAACAACCAACTTATTTTCTAGTAATATTGTACCATTAACTATATCCCTAACAGGTACCCAATCTTCAGTATATTTACTACTCATCTTCTTTGCCATCTAGACAACACCAACCCTTCCATACATATCTTCTTCTATCTACAAAAAAGAAATTATAAATATTTCCTATAACAACCATTATATTATGTTGATTTGGTACAGGAAGTACCAAGAAGCCAGTTATTAAAACCGGCGATAAAACTCCCATTACAATAGATAAATTAGATAAATCATTTTGAAAAATCAAAAGCAATATAAAAGTTACAAAAATTCCACTGCCAAACACAATTAAATCAACAGGTCTAAAAAAACCAAATATAAGTTTTCCCCTATTTGCATTAGCAGGAATTAAATATTGATTCACGTATTATCACACTCCCTTTATTTACCATTTTTCTTTATTGCAGTGGCATTAGCCTTATTTGCCTTATATCCTTTACTAGTTTTAATATTGTGCATACTAGCAGTAACGCTCCTAGAATCAGCCTCAGCATTCTTTTTAGTATCTTTTAAAGTAGTTGCAGTATATGTTCCATTAGTAACTCCAGCATCACTTTCATATCGTTGTAGCATTGCATCAGTTGCATTATTTTTAGCCCATTGATTAGCAGATGACTCTTGCAAATCCGAAGCAAATTTAGCGGTATCTCCAGAAAATGTATCCATTGTAACGGTATGTCCACTAGCAGTTTTTATTGAAAATGATGAAAGACCATTTTGTTTTGCATTCTGATATGCTGAATTGAAATCATCATAGGTCATAGCCAATACACCAAGGCCAGCATACTTTGCTGCAACAACAGTTGAAGCCCCTTGCTTTGCACCCTTATCCATTATATAATCATATAAATTTCCATTAGTTTGTGCAATTCTATCATATCCTGCTTTTTCTTCTTCTAATTCATCCAACTTTGCTTGATCTTTATCTGCAGCGGTTTGACCAGTAAAAAACTCACTGGTTCTTGCACCTGCTCTACCTAAAAAAGTAGACCCAGCAGCTGCAGCAGCAATTTTTCTTTGGGTAATTGCATTTTGGGCAGCTAAAGCACTACTTGCTCCAGCAAAAGGATTACCTTTTGCAGCTCCTTTAGCACCATGAATACCGCCTCTTCCGATACCAGCAAGTCCGCCACCAACAAACTTATTTAAATAAGTTAATGGATTCTTGCTGCCAGAAGCCTTAGCAGCAGCAATACCGCTAGCCATACCGCCAATACCTCCGAGCACAGCTCCTCCGGCAAGTCCAGCAGCAGCACCAAGTGTCTTTAAACTGTCCATGAAGCCTCCACCGTTGTCTTTAATACCTAAAGCGTCTTTAATAAATTTAGGTGCACTTTTAGCAAATTGAAATAACCCAATTATTAAGAAAACACGAACATATAAAAATGAAAGACCTTTAAAATCTGTTTTTGCAAACAATTGATCACTAAATAATGCCTGTGCTAAAAGCAGAATCAAATAAACAGTACCTAATTTTACAAACAAATCAATATATGTAGAAACAAAAGATTTTAGCCAAGCACTAAATGCCCCCTCTTTTGAAGCTTTAGGATCTATATAGGACATTATTGGAATAGGAGCCATCATTTGTAAAATTATTAATTTAAATGCCCTTACAGCAACATCTATACTAATACCAAGCATTATAACAATTAATAAAATTCCAGTTATAGTAGTAAGTGGCCACATATAATTCCAAGCATATGCTTTATCACTAGATTTTGCAAGTTGTTCCTTAACAGATTCTTCAAAATCTGAAAGACTTTTAATTTCAGTAATGCCAGTCCCCCCACTCCAAATACCTTCAGAAGCAATTTCCATTTGTACGCTGCCAGACCCACCTTGAAAATAAGAATTACATTCGCTTTCATATTTTTTATCCTCAGCAGCACCCCCCGGGCAAACGCTAGGATAATAAAAACTTTTTAGCATAGATAAAGCAAGTTGCTCGCCATTGCTTTTAGCATTGATTTCAGATGAAGAATCTTTATTTTCATCTATTTTAGTTCCCAAAATAATTCTTGGTAACGTTTTTACAACTCCATCTTGTAAAATCTGAAGTATTGTTCTATTGCCCATTCCTTTTACAGGCTGAAAAACAAGTATAGGAAAAGCAATAAGCATTACAACCATAGTAACAACTCTTGCTGCCAGTTTTCCAACTCCCTGTTCTTTATCAGTCATAGCATCAGGTGAAACTAAATATTTTAGAAAAGAAAAAGTTAACTTAAATACCATAAATATTGCTAATATAATATAAATTCTTTTATAAATACTTTGCACAAAATCAACATTAACAGCAAGACTAGATAAATTAAAAATTCCCTCAATTATCCAACTAAGCAAACTAAATACCAATTTATCTATGCTTGCTAAAACGCCTCTAAGAAAATCAACAAAAAAATCATAATTATCAAACGTTAATATCATATAATCACCATCCTATTTAATACAATTTCCAGCCCCAGTTATTGAAGAATAATTATTTAACCAATCAAGGATTAAACTTACAAAATATGGAACAAAGAATATTACAATTGCAGCAATACCTCTTTTTATGGCTTTTGAAACTGCTTTAGGCATTGCATCTTTATCATTTGATATAACAACTTGTCCAAAATCAACGGCAACTAATACAATAAGCAATATTGGACCACCAATTTGAATAATTTTCAAAACTAAATTAATTACATACATTAAATCTTCAGAAATCAAATCCTCACATTTATTTAAGTCTCCATTAGGCAATTCAATATTAGTTTTATTTGAAAGTGTATATTTTTTTAAACTTGTAATATTTTCTTGAATAGCATCCGATTGTTTTTTTATTTCATCCTTTTTACTTTGTGGAGCATTAGGATCTTTTAAAACAACATCATTGTATTGCTTTACAACAGTCGCTATTGCCTCAAGAGAGTTTTCATCGCAAAAAGAGACATTATTCTTTCTGGCATCTGTAACATATGTACTTAATACGCCAACCATTTCATCAGATTTTTGAGACCAAGCATCAGCTTTTTCTAATTCACTGGTAAGTATAAGAATTTTTAAAAATTCACTATTCCCAGTGCCAACGCATACTTGTTTGTCAGTTAAAGTAGCACTATAAAATGTAGCTACGTTGCTAGTATTTGATTGATTTGCTCTCTTTTTAGCATCAGCTTCATTCGAATAATATGTAATTGTATGGTTTTTTTGACCAAGCGTAGTATTATCAATAGTTTTTACAGCATAAACTTTATTAGGACAGTCATCAATAAAAACATCTTTAAAATTTTTATTATATTGATGCTTATATTTTTGCTCATTACTTTTGTTTACAAATTTAAAAGCATCACCATCATTATAAAGTTCATTATTTCTAAATGTAAAAGTCCTTGTACCTTCACTTTTACCATCTTGATCAGTAAAAGTATATGTACAAGTCCCTTCTGCCCAAACATTATCAATACTAAAGCATGCAACTGCTAGAAAAAGTATAAATAAAACTTTAATTAATCTATTTCTCCTATTAAATTTCATAAAAACGCCTCATTCCTTAGTCTAATATTTATACAAACATTATAACATAAAAATAACAATAGAAAAAGTAATATTTTCTATTGTTATATAAATTTTACATTATTTTATAATATATGGATTAGTTTCACTTCCATCTCCGCTAACATAAATTGTATTTTTAGTAATATTTAAAACAATTCTTGCCCAGCCTGTTCTTTCTAACCAATATAACTCAAGTCCATTTGAAGTTTTATATGCTTTATTTGAACTTGTATTTAAAAGCCAAAAACTACCATTATAATCAGTTAAATAATTATAATTTTCACATGTCTTATCAATAGTTTTTTTACAGTTTGTATCTAAGCTAGCATTCATATAATCATTGGTAGATAAAATTGATAAATAATCAATATTAAGTGTATTACTACATTCTATCTTACCATCTCTACCAACATCATTTTCTTTTCTTTCACCTATGCAAATATCTTTCAAAACTAATTTAGATTTTAAATTTACCGATAATACATCAGATGAATAGTAATCATTCAATTCTTTTCTTATAAGGCTCTTATAATAATCTGGTATACCAAGATTATCAGGAAAATCAGGATTATACCTATCATCCCAATTTCCATTATAATCTATATCTCTATCATATTGATATTTAATTAACATCAAACTAAAATCAGGATTCACTTTAACAATTCTCCATAAAACATCATCTATTTTAACAAAATTATTAACAAAATCGCCTCTATAAACATATATAGTTTGTCTACCGGTTTTTGAATATTGTTCTGCTTTATAAAGCCCATCATCTTTAGAAACAACAGTAGACATAACCTTTTCATATAAATAAGTTGTAGTATATTTATCACCACAATTTAAATATGGTGAATAATTATAATATTCTCCAGATTTTGTTACAATAACTTTACCATCACATGCAATCGATTTATCACTTTGAATCTTTGATAGTTCCTTCATATAACCAGAACTAGCTAAAACTGAGGCATTAACCTCGACTTCATCTGTTTCATTAATTGGTAATTGATCGTTCCTTGAAGAATAATAACTCTTTGCTGCTTCAGTCATTTTATCTTCTATTTGTTCATAGGTTAAAGATGAATTTTTAATTTTACCAATAATAAGTGCTACAATTATAATAACAACTAAAAGTGCCACAATTCCTATTGCAAGAAACAATAATTTTTTAGTACGATCATCTAATTTTTTCATATTATCAAACTCCCTTTATTATGTATTCATAATACACCAATTTATAGAAAATGACAACAAAAAAAGTCAAAATTCAATTTGACCTTAAAGTAAAATTAATTAGCTTTCCTCCAACAAGTAAACCAATCACCGCTATTTGCATTAACATCAGAATTATCAGTTTTGCCAAGCCAACTAAATACAACTGATACTAAAGTAACAACAAAGAATACAGCTACTGCTGCAACTGCTCTTTTTATAAGTTTACCAGTCGCACCTTTAATTTCTTTATCATCATTAGACATAACAGCTTTGCCTAAATCAATTGTTCCCATTAAAATAAGTAAAATAGGAATACCAATTTGAATTACTGGAAAAACTCCAAGTTTAATAAATTTAACAACCGGCAAAAGTCCACCACAGCCGTCGTTTGCAAGATTCTTCATCTGTTCCATTATTTGAAATAAATTTGTCATTTTTAATTCCTCCTAAATCTACAATAAATATACCAACATTTAATTTGCTTGTCAATAATTTAACTAAATTTTAATAAACTAAATATCATCTTTTTTAGTTTCATAATTAATAATATGCAACTTAGCCAATAATTGTAATATCCACTCTTCTCTTTTTCTATCATTAATGGGTGGCATAGTAAAGAATATATTTAATTTTGACTCTTTTTCAAATTCTTTTACATCCGATTTAGTAATAAGTGTTTTATTTAATATAACTTTTTTACCATTTAATCTTTGTAGTATTCCTCTATCTCTACCTATTAACTTACCAAGTTTTATAATAGAAGGTTCAACCAAATATAAAACATCAGTACATAATGCTCCATCACTATCATTAAGATCTACTAAGATTATATCACAAGCTTGATTTTTTAATAATACTGTAGGCAAATCTGCCTTTGTAGTAGATAAAAGTCTTTTATCACCAAAGTATATAAAATCTCTTTTATTTACTTCTATTGCCATAGTATTAACCCCATAATTATCACTAAGCTCTTTATATAATAAATAAGTTAATGTAGTAGCACCCGCTCCTTCAGTAATATTTTTAATACCAAGTATCATCTTTCTACCAGCAGTAACTTCACTACTTAATGATATTGGTGTTTCTTGTATTTGATGTAAATGTGCTACATCTCTATAAGAATTTGGATGTTGCATCAAATATTGTACCCCATCTAAATTAGTAGTAAAATTATAATATCCTAAAGATATTAATCTAGATAAAAATATATTGCTAGATGCTTCTGTCCCAGATGGAATAAGTAAAATTATTTTATCTGTTGGAAGTCCAATTGATAATTTTTGATAATTTTTAATATCATTATAATTATCAAGTGCAGTTACATCTAATATCATTCTTGAAAAGAAATAATTAGAAAAAGTCTTAATTATATCTTCAACCTTAAATTCACCCTTAATAGCTTTAGAAATTTCTATATTTAAGCCATTTATTATATTGTCCTGTTGATTATATATAACAACATTCATAAAAAATCTCTCCTTTACTATCTGTAATTATTATAACCAATTTAACAATCTTTTACAATAGAGTTAATTAAAATTAATACATTCTAAAATATTGAGGAAAAATAATAAATGTGATAATATATTTAAGAGGTGTTATATATGAAGAAAATTACTAAAATATTACTAGTAGTAATAGGTATTATATTACTAACTGGTTGTGGAAAAGATTCATTACAAGAAATTAGTTATAATGATTTAGAAAAAGCATTAAATAATAAAGAAACATTCATATTAGAAATTGCTCAAGATGGATGTCATAATTGTGAAGAGTTTAATCCTATTTTTAAAAAAGTATTAAAAAAATATAATTTAACAGCTAAACAAATTAATCTTACTAAATTAAGTGAAGAAGAAAATACTAGGATTGAAAACCTATATAATATAACAGGAACTCCTACAGTTATATTTATTGAAAAAGGAGAAGAGCCATCTATATCAAGAAGAATAATTGGTGCTAGAGATGAAGACTTTATCATAACTAAACTTGGAATAGCTGGTTATATAAAAGAAAGTAAATAATTAATAAATCCCATGTCAAACATGGGATTATTTTTTTACCTAATTTTATTATTCATAATATTGTGTGCTGCATTTTTTGCATCACTAGTACTAATATTATCACAAAGACTATTTAATTCATCATAAGTAAGCATACCAGCTTCTGCTTTTTCCTTTATAGCTTCTAATGATGCAAACTCCATTTGTTTTGCAGGATCTCTTTCAAAAAGATTAAAAGCTTCACACTTAGTAAGTCTAGAAGTAAGCAGTATTTCCATCTTTCTTGCATCTACTAGTGAAGAAGAACTCTTACTACACACGTCTTTTAATTTATCATAACTGAATGTTCCATTCTTTAATTCTTCTTGAATAAGTGCTTTCTCATCCCCAAAAAGATCTAGTACTTCTTCTCTACTCATATCTTTATACTTATTTAAAACTTCATCATCATTTAGTATATTATCCATTAAAATCACCTACTCACCAATAAAAAGATTCTTTATATTTTTCTTTGGTATCAAAAGTCTAACATTTCTTAAAACTTTTATTTCAAATTCTCTACTATCATCATCTAATCGTTCACCATCTATACACCAATTAATCTTTTGCGAATCATTAAATCTGATTTTCATTTTATTAACTTTGTGAAAATAAAATCCAGGGACTTTGGTTATGTCACTCTTAGTTAAATAATAAAGACTTTTAATTATATCTTTTTTCCTTGTTATATTACAAAGTAAAACCTCAAACCTATCATCGTCTAATTTAACATCTTTAATAAAATCATTAAATCCAGCAATTCTAGTTGCATTAGAAATACTAACAAATGAATACAACCCATTATACTCTTCGCCATCAACCCAATAAGTAATATCATATAATTTAGTAGACTGATTTAACTCTTTAAATCCTTCCATTAAGTATGCCATATGTCCATACCTTTTCTTTAAGTCCCTACTAGTTTCATAAGGTACGTTCATAAACTTTCCAAAACCCGCAACATACACAAATGGTCTATCATTTATAGTACAAATATCAATGTTTTTTTCTTCTCCATCTAAAAGCATTTTCAAGTTTTCAATAATATCCTTACCATATCCAAACATTGCACCTATGTCATTAGTAGTACCAACTGGTATATGTGCAAGCAAAAGTCTATTAGCCCTTTTTAAATTACCAGTCATAGATTCATTAAAAGTTCCATCTCCGCCAATAGATATAACCAAATCAGGATTATCAAGTTCACTTACTATTTTTGTAATATGTCCTTTGTATTTAGAAAAAATAACTTCCGGAACATATTCATATTCTAATAAAATATCTATAAAAGCAGCTAAAAAATCTTTTTTAATTTTTTTACCACTATTTGGATTATAAACAATAACACATTTTTTCATACTAACACTCTTCCTAAGAAAATGATAACATATTTAATATTTTTTGTAAAACTATCTATGTACCTTTCCACGTTTAAGAGTAACAAAAAAATCAATTATAAAAAGTATTATAAAAAAATACGTAACTATACTAGGTATATAATAAACAAAACTATCAATAATAGGATTTATAAGATATATAGCTAAAAATGTCCCAACAATCCAAACAAGTGTAACCTCAAGTGCTATATACTTTCCTATGTGAAATTTAAATTTACTGTAGTCCCAAAAAACAACCTTAAATATTCTCTCAATTAATAAACCCGCAACAAGTTCAACAACAGTAAGAATAATTGCCATAATAATTGCTATAATAATGGATTCTATAAGAATAGATAATTTAAAAAAGCCAAATATAAACTTAGACACAATTAGTATAAGTAAAGTACCAACTCCATAAACAGGAGTAACTGGTCCATATAATATACCACTACCCACCTTATCATCTTTAATAAGTCCTAAAAAGCATTCATATAAATAACCTAAAAAAGAATATATAAAAAAATAATTAATGTAATACATAGTAATTCACCATTATTATTATTAACTATTTCAAAATATTTATTATTAATATTGCTATCATTTACATATATAACAGCCTATATTTTATATTAAACCATCTTACAATTTATCAAATTTTATTAAAATCTTTATGATAATGCTTTATAATTTTTGATTGTCTTATATTCAAAAAAAAATTTAATGTGAAAGCATTATAGTAGATTTATTTTATTAAAAGAAAAAAGGATTGTTCCAATAAATTATAGTTTACAATCCTTGTAATATTAATCATTTTAAAATAAGCAAAATAAAAATGATACTACTACCTGTCAAGTACTCACTAAATAAAAAGATTAATTAAGTTGAA
>OIYS01000900.1_pt1 | contig 17483 bp, 11 predicted proteins | sample 1588271 | NCBI WGS metagenome assembly OIYS01 (sample SAMN03283286) | human gut metagenome | biome: human-associated habitat; material: feces | host: Homo sapiens | place: Peru | collected 2012
ACTTCATGTTGAATCGCATTGCGATTCAACGTCGCCTCCGCTCGCACAAAGAAAAAGCGGCTAAGGGAGGTGATTATCTTAAATTCGTATGGAGGCATACACGCACCGACTTTTCGGTATGTATTATCAGCTTAATTTTAAACCGCGAGGATGTTATTCGGGAAATGTGGCATTGCTTTTCCGTCGTCTGAGCGCAAAAAACACCCTGTGCATCGTCGATGCACAGGGCATTCTTATCAATCTATGTACCGCTGCGGCAGCGGCGGCATCCGAAAATCGGACACGCGCCGCATTCGCGCACGGCTCTGACCGTTCGGTACCGAGCGGAGCCCGGTAGGACCGCGCTCCGTTACGGACACGGGACTCCGCGCAGGTGGTGTAAACAACGCAGGGTCGGGTGCGGTGCCGCACGATAAGAGCTTATTTGAACGGGCAGAACAGAGACAGGGTGTGTGCTCTGCCATGCTTCCGACCCGTGATAAGCTCTGCTTTCGGCGGTCGGTGCGTGGACTCGGTTCTGCCGTGCCGGGGGAACATATGTTTGCAGATAAAGCATTTGCCTTGCCTTATAATTTCGCTTAGCTGTGAGTTGCCGACACCGACACTTGTATGCGGTGTCCCATTGACGTTCACAATTATCGGAGACGCCGACATCAACGCGCGCTGTTGCTGCGGACGTGTACGGTCGGCACTTATGCACGCAGTCGAGACTCATGCTCGCTGTCGTACTCATGCTCTCGATTGTGGCTTATACACGCTGTCGTGACTCATGCACATAGCCGTACTCATGTACGCTGCCGTTCTCAAAGCCTTTTCAGATCGAAAGCTTTGCGGTGGTTCGGGGGAGCTTTTGAGAAAGCTCCCCCGAACCACCGAGCGTCCCCCGTCTCTATCGTCGAAATTACTTAGCGTCGGGCTCGAACATCTCTCTCTGCTTGAGGAGGTATTCGTACTTAGCCTTAGCGGTTTCAGCCGCATTCTCGAAGAGGCGCTCTGCCTTTTCGGGGAAGGACTGAGCGAGGCGGCTGTAACGAGCCTCATTCTTGATGAAGTCGATATACTCAGCGCTCGGAGCCTTGGAGTCGATGGTAAGAGGATTCTTACCCTCAGCCTTAGCCTCGGGGTTGAAGCGGAACATATGCCAGTAGCCTGCGTCAACAGCCTTCTTCATCTCGGTCTGGCAGTTCTGCATGCCGCCCTTCTTGATGCCGTGCATCTCGCAGGGAGCGTAGCCGATGACGAGCGAAGGACCGTGATAAGCCTCAGCCTCGGAGAGCGCCTTGAGCAGCTGGTTCTGGTCTGCACCCATAGCGACCTGAGCGACGTAGATATAGCCGTAGCTCATTGCTATCTCGGCGAGGTTCTTCTTAGCGATAGCCTTACCTGCCGCAGCAAACTGAGCGACCTGACCGATCTGCGAAGCCTTGGAAGCCTGTCCGCCTGTGTTGGAGTAAACCTCGGTATCGAATACCATTACGTTGATATCCTCACCCGAAGCGAGAACGTGGTCGAGACCGCCGAAGCCGATATCGTAAGCCCAGCCGTCGCCGCCGAAGATCCATACGGACTTTTTAGCGAGGTAATCCTTCTCTGCGAGGATCTTATCCTTGAGCTCGTTCTTGCAGCCGCAGGACTCAAGCATCTTGACAAGAGCGTCCGCAGCGGCGGTGTTCTCGGCGCCGTTGTCCTTAGTTGCGAGGAAGGCGTCGATAACAGCCTTCTTCTCGTCATCTGTGACCTGCTCGCGCAGCTCGTTTACATAGCCGATAACGCGCTCGCGGATGGTCTTCTGACCGAGGTAGATGCCGAGACCGTGCTCTGCGTTATCCTCGAACAGGGAGTTAGCCCATGCGGGACCGTGACCGGTTGCGGTGTTCACGGTGTAAGGCGTTGCGGGTGCGGAGCCGCCCCAGATGGAGGAGCATCCGGTCGCGTTGGAGATATACATTCTCTCGCCGAACAGCTGAGTGATGAGACGTGCGTAGGAGGTCTCTGCACAGCCTGCGCAGGAGCCGGAGAACTCAAGCAGCGGCTGCTTGAACTGGCTGCCCTTGACGGTGTTGTTGATGAGCTCCTTCTTCTCGGAGACGTGATCGACAGCCCAGTCGAAGGTTGCCTGCTGCGACATAGCCGCGGACTGAGAAACCATCTCGATGGCAGCCTTTTCGGGGGTGCCGTCCTTGAGGGCCTTGTTTGTAACAGGGCAGGTCTTTACGCAGAGCGTGCAGCCCATGCAGTCGAGCGGGCTGACAGCCATGGTGAACTTATAGTCGGTCTTAACGACGGGCTTTGCGGTGAATGCGGTGCCCTCGGGAGCTGCTGCAGCCTCATCCGCGGTCATGGCGAACGGACGGATAGCGGCGTGCGGGCAGACGAATGCGCACTGGTTACACTGGATGCAGTTCTCGGCATGCCACATGGGAGCGGAAACGGCAACGCCGCGCTTCTCATATGCTGCTGCGCCCTGCGGATACTGACCGTCCTCCATTCCGACGAATGCGGAAACGGGGAGGCTGTCACCGTCCATCTTGGAGATCGGGCGGACGATGCGGTTGACGAAGTCAACGACCTCGGCGCGCTTGCCGACTGCTGCGGGCTCTGCGGGAGTCTGACCTGCGTTTGCCCAATCAGCGGGAACATCGACGTGAACGAGAGCGCCCGCGCCGAGCTCGATAGCCTTGTGGTTCTGAGCAACGACCTCATCGCCGAACTTGGAGTAGGACTTGGTTGCCTTTTCCTTCATATAGGTGATAGCGTCGTCCTTGGGCATGATGTTTGCGAGTGCGAAAAATGCGGACTGAAGGATGGTGTTCTTGACCTTCATGTTGCCGATATCGTTTCTCGCGATGCTCGTTGCGTTGATGATATAGAAGTTAATGTTGTTCTTTGCGATGTAGCTCTTGACCGATGCGGGGAGCATTTCGCCGAGCTGATCGGCGCTCCACTGGCAGTCGAGCAGGAAGGTTCCGCCGGGCTTGACATCGTCGACGATCTTAAAGCCCTTGTGCAGGTATGCTACATTGTGGCAGGCAACGAAGTTTGCCTTGGTGATGTAGTAGGGAGCCTTGATGGGCTGATCGCCGAAGCGCAGGTGCGAGATGGTCACGCCGCCCGTCTTCTTGGAGTCGTACTGGAAGTAAGCCTGAACGTACTTGTCGGTGTGGTCTCCGATGATTTTGATGGAGTTCTTGTTTGCACCGACGGTACCGTCTCCGCCCAGACCCCAGAACTTGCAGCTGATGGTTCCGGGTGCTGCGGTATCGGGAGCGGTGTGCTCGGGCAGCGAGTGACCGGTAACGTCGTCGACGATGCCGATGGTGAAGCCGTTCTTAGGCTTGTCGGCAGCGAGGTTCTCATATACTGCGAAGATGCTCTGAGGCGTGGTATCCTTGGAGCCGAGGCCGTAGCGTCCGCCGACGATCTCAATATCGCGGCGATCGCTCTGAGCAAGCGATGCGACGACATCAAGGAAGAGCGGGTCGCCGAGAGCGCCGGGCTCCTTGGTGCGGTCGAGGACTGCAATCTTCTTGCAGGTTGCGGGGATGGCAGCGAGGAGCTTGTCCGCGCAGAAGGGGCGGTAGAGGCGGCACTTGATGAGTCCGACCTTCTCGCCTGCTGCGAGCATGTAGTCGATGACCTCCTCAGCAACGTCGCAAACCGAGCCCATAGCTACGATAACGCGCTCCGCGTCGGGTGCGCCGTAGTAGTTAAAGAGCTTATAGTCGGTGCCGAGCTTGTCGTTGATCATGCCCATGTACTTTTCAACAACAGCGGGAAGTGCATCGTAGTAGCGGTTGCAGGACTCGCGGTGCTGAAAGAAGATATCACCGTTCTCTGCGGAGCCGCGGAGAGCGGGGTGATTCGGGTTGAGGGCGTGAGCACGGAATGCGTTTACGGCATCCATATCGACCATGGAAGCAAGCTGGTCGTTGTCCCATACCTCGATCTTCTGAATCTCGTGAGAGGTACGGAAGCCGTCGAAGAAGTTGATGAACGGTACCTTCCCCTCGATAGCCGCAAGGTGAGCGACGGGCGCAAGGTCCATGATCTCCTGAACGTTGGACTCGGCGAGCATGGCAAAGCCGGTCTGGCGGCACGCATAAACGTCGGAGTGGTCACCGAAGATATTCAGTGCATGCGACGCGACGGTGCGGGCGGATACGTGGATAACTCCGGGAAGGAGCTCTCCCGCGATCTTATAGAGGTTAGGGATCATAAGGAGAAGTCCCTGAGAAGCGGTGAAGGTGGTGGTGAGCGCACCGGAAGCAAGGCTCCCGTGAACAGCGCCTGCCGCACCTGCCTCTGACTCCATCTCAACGACCTTTACGGTATCGCCGAAGATGTTCTTTGCAGGCTCGCCGGCGATGTTCTTGCCGGTCGCGCTCCAGGTATCTACATTCTCAGCCATCGGGCTGGAGGGCGTGATAGGGTAGATGGCGGCAACCTCGGTGTACGCATATGCAACATGCGCCGCAGCGGTATTGCCGTCCATGGACAGCTTCTTACGGGTGATCTTTTCAGCCATAAGTTTTATTTCCTCCTGTTTGTGATTGTGAGTGAGTTGTGTTATCTCATACGTGCCCTATTGTAGCACTAATTCCGCACTTTGTAAAGGGATTTGCGAATCATAAACCGAGATTTTGTGAAAAATTGTTCATTTCGCGGCGCGGAGCAAGCCTTATCGCCCGACTTTTCGCAAGTTCACAATAATTTTAAAGGTGAAATTATAAATATATTTGACGAGGCGGCGCTGTTGTGTTATAATTTATCGGTAATATGCGGAAGTGTACCCGATCGAACGGTGCTGCATATCACACGTCCGCCGCAGTGCGCCGTGTGCGCCGACGGACCGACCCGCCGCGCCGATAACGGTCGGCTGCGCCGCGTCAGTGATTTGACGCGTCAATAATCAGAAACGAAAGAACATGATACAATGCCGAAATTTACGGAAAAAATAGACACCTACACGCTGCCCGTTGCCGCGCTCGACGGGACGGTGCTGTTTCCCGGGATACCGATAAGCCTTGAGCTGAGCTCCGAGGGCACCATATGCGCATGCGAGCGCGCCGTCCGCGAGGGCGGAAGGGCGTTCTTTTCGCTGCGCAGAGTCTCGGACGACGAGGCGGTACGCAGCGCGATGAGCGAGGGCGAGTTAGACGAGATAGAGAACGAGATATGCGAGATAGGCTGCGTCGGAACGATAAAGCAGCTCGTGCGCTTCCGCGAGAACAACGCGAGGATAGTGGTCGAGGGCGTATGCCGCGCGAGCCTGCTCTCGGTCGATACCGAGGACGACGGGCTCCCCGTCGCGTCGGTGCTCGGAAAGACTGTAAGTCTCGATTCCGCAGCGGAGCCTGCGATAGAGGCGGCGATGCTCGAGGTGCGCGAGGAGTTCGACGAGTTCGTCTCGCACATGCCGAAGGTCTCGCCCGAGCTTGCACTTTCGGTGCATGCCATAACCTCCCCCGGTCTGCTCTGCGACTTTATCGCGTCGAGTGTGTTGGTGGATGTGCATGACAAGCAGACGCTGCTCGAGCAGTACGACCCCGTCGCGCGGCTGTCTGCGCTGGCGGTCATTCTTGCCCGCGAGGGCGAGGTAGTAAAGACCGAGGCGGAGATACGCCGGAAGGTACAGGCGAATATCGACCGCGGTCAGAGAGAATACTATCTGCGCGAGCAGCTTAAGGTAATATATTCCGAGCTCGGAGAGGGCAAGGATAAGGATACCGAGAGCATGGGCGGCATCTACGACGAGGATGACGACGAGATAGCCGAGTACATGAACAAGATACGCGATGCGGGGCTGCCCGCAGAGGTGCACGAAAAGCTCGTCAAGGAGACGAAGAAGCTCGCAAAGACCCCGTTCAACTCCGCAGAGGCGGGCGTTATACGCAACTATCTCGACACCTGTCTCGAGCTGCCGTGGAACAGCTATACGCCCGAAGGCGTGGACGTTGAGCTCGCCCGAAAGATACTCGAGCGCGACCATAACGGGCTCGAAAAGGTCAAGGAGCGCATACTCGAATACCTTGCCGTAAAGCAGCTCAACCCCGAGCTGCGCCATCAGATAATCTGTCTCGCAGGCCCTCCCGGTACGGGAAAAACATCGATAGCCCGCTCGGTCGCCGAGGCGATGCACCGTAAGTTCGTCCGCGTCTCGCTCGGCGGAGTCCGCGACGAGGCGGATATCCGCGGTCACCGCAAGACGTACGTAGGCTCGATGCCGGGACGTATCGTTACGGCGCTCACGCAGGCGGGGTCGATGAACCCGCTTATCCTGCTCGACGAGATAGACAAGCTCACCTCCGACGCGCACGGTGACCCGTCGTCCGCGCTGCTCGAGGTGCTTGACGGCGAGCAGAACAAGGCATTCCGCGACCATTTCGTAGAGATGCCGATAGATCTGAGCTCCTGCGTGTTCATCGCGACCGCAAACACGCTTGACACCATTCCCGCACCGCTCTTCGACCGTATGGAGGTCATCGAGCTGCACAGCTATTCGCGTCACGAGAAGCTTGCGATAGCGAAGGACCATCTTATACCGAAGCAGCGCGTGCGTCACGGACTCAGCTCAAAGCAGCTGCGGATAAACGATTCCGCCGTTACCGAGCTCATCGACTTTTACACCGCGGAGGCGGGCGTACGCTCGCTCGAGCGCCGTATCGCGTCGCTCTGCCGTAAGGCGGCTAAGCGCATAGTCGAGGCGCAGCGCGACGGTGAAGAGCTCGGCTGCATCAGCATAAAGGCAAAGGACATTGCGGGATATCTCGGACCGCGCAAGCTGCTGCCCGAGACCATTCGTGACAACGACGATATCGGCGAGGTCAACGGACTTGCGTATACCGAGATAGGCGGCGATCTGCTGCACATCGAGGCGGTAGCCGTCCCCGGCAGCGGAAAGCTCGAGCTGACAGGCTCGCTCGGCGATGTTATGAAGGAGTCGGCGCAGGCTGCCATCACATATATCCGCGCACATGCGGCGGAGCTGTCGGTCGAGCCCGATTTCTATAAGACAAAGGATATCCACATTCACGTGCCCGAGGGCGCTGTCCCGAAGGACGGACCCTCCGCGGGCGTTACCATCGCTACCGCGCTTGCCTCCGAGCTGTCGGGCAGGGCGGTGCGCCGCGATGTCGCCATGACGGGCGAGATAACGCTGCACGGCAAGGTGCTGCCAATCGGCGGGCTGCGCGAGAAGGCTATGGCGGCTTACAAGACAGGTGTAAAAACGGTGCTCATCCCCCGCTCTAACCTGCGCGACCTCGAGGAGATAGACCCGGTTGTGCGCGAAAAGCTGAACTTTATCCCCTGCTCGCGCGTCTCCGAGGTGTTCGGTGAGGCGCTGATATAAGGCGCTGCCGCAAAATCAAAAGAACGGCAAACCCGAAAGGCAGTTTCGAGAGGCAGACCCGGACGGCAGACCCGAAAGAACACCCCCAAGAACGGCAAAACAAAAACAGAACGGGAGAAACGAATGAACCGCTCCGATATAAATATGAATAACATCGAGCTTTTCCGCGTTGCGGGAGAGCCGAGTCAGTTTGTGCGCGACGGCAGACCGCAGGTCGCGTTCTCGGGTCGCTCGAACGTCGGTAAGAGCTCGCTCATCAACACAATGATGGGACGCCGCTCGCTCGCCCGCGTCAGCTCGACCCCCGGAAAGACGATAACCGTCAACTTCTACTCGATAGACAAAAAGCTGTATTTCGTCGACCTGCCCGGCTACGGCTATGCAAAGCGCTCGCCGTCCGAGCGCGCAAGGCTGTCGCGTATAGGCGACGGCTACTACGGAGAGGGGTTTCCGTGTCTTACCGTGCAGCTTATAGACAGCCGCGTAGGACCGACGGCGGACGATATGACCATGCTTGAATTCCTCAGCGACACCGAGTCGCCCTGCTGCATCGCGGCTACTAAGTGCGATAAGCTCGGCACAAAGGCGCTCTCTGAGTCGATAGAGAGTCTGGAGCGCTTCGGCGTCCCCGTCGTCGCTTTTTCCTCGCTCAAGGGAACGGGCAAGGACGAGCTCTGGAACCATATACTTACCGCCGTGTCGCAGTAACGGAGAGAAAAATGTTTGGTAAAGAACAACTGCTGATATATCTGTTTCGCGTGCCGTGCATACTGTTTGCGATATCCTTTCACGAGAGTGCGCACGCGCTCGTCTCGTCATGGCTCGGCGACAATACCGCGCGCGATGCGGGGAGGGTGTCGCTTAACCCGATGCGGCATCTGAATCCCATCGGCATGATAATGATGCTGTTTTTCGGCATCGGATGGGCGAGCCCCGTCATGATAAATCCGACGCGCTTCAAGCATCCTAAGCTCGGAATGGCAGTCTCCGCGCTCGCGGGTCCCGTATCGAACCTGCTGCTCGGCTTCATCGGCTCAGAGCTGTACGCGCTCGCGTATGTGCTCTGCCCGTCGGGTACGGTCAGAGCGTCGCTGCTGATGTTCCTTTACGTGTTTATCACGCTGAACATCTCGCTCGCCGTTTTCAATATGATACCCATCCCGCCGCTCGACGGCTCGCGCGTGCTGCTGTTCTTCCTGCCCGAGCGCATCTATTTTAAGATAATGCAGTACGAGAGATATATTATGGTAGTTTTTATCGCGCTCATTATCTCGGGCATCGTAGATCTGCCGATAAGCTACGCGAGCGAGGCGATAATAAATCTGTTTCTGAAGTTTGCCTTTCTGCCTTTCGGCGGATGAGCGCGGCGCGGCGGTCGCAGCGCGTCCGCGCGGGGCAAAAAAACACGAAGGGAGAGGATGCACATGGAGGAGATAAACTACCATCTGCCGAGCTTTGACGGTCCGCTTGATCTGCTGCTCGCGCTTATCGCAAAAAATAAGATAGACATCACCGATATCCCCATTGCGCTGATCTTCGACCAATACATGGAGTATATCTCAGCCGCTCAGGCGCTCGATATGGAGCTTGCGGGCGAGTTTATCATCATGGCGTCGCGTCTGATGCTGATAAAGAGCCGCATGCTGCTGCCGCGCGAGGAGAAGGAAGAGGAGGACCCGCGCGCCGCGCTCGCTGCCGCACTGCTCGAGTATTCGCGCATAAAGGGCGTGAGCGAGATGCTCGGCTCATACTACGAGGCGCACGGCGGCAGGATCGCAAAGGACCCCGAAACGCTCCCCGAGGATAAAAGCTACGTCGCCGACGACAGTATCGCGCGGCTCGAGCGGGCATTCCGCTCGGTGCTGACGGGGCGCTTCCGCTCGGAAAAGACCCCCGCGGCAAAGCCCGAGGCGATGCTCGGAACGCTGCTGCGGCGCGGCGGAAAGAAGATACCTGTTTCGGTGCGCATCTACGGCATAATGCGCCGTCTGTACCGACGCGGCGACTGCTCCTTCCGCGAGCTGCTGCTTGCGGGCGAGGATAAGGCGGAGATGATAACCACATTCGTCGCCGTGCTCGAGCTTATCCGCTCGCAGCGCGTGCGCATCTCGGACGAATCCGAGGAGGATCTGACGCTGCATCTGAGCGAGCAGACGGCATAACGGCACTGCCGAAACATAACGGAGAGTGACAACATGGCTTATGATACAAGAGAAGAGATGCTGCGGGCGCTCGAGGCGATACTCTTTGCTTCGGGCTATCCCGTAAAATTCGATGCGATAGCGGATGTGCTCGGCACCGACGGCGAGACCGCGCGCGAGCTCGCGCGTGAGCTGTCCGACAGCTGTGAGGGCAGGGGGATAGAGCTCTGCTTTGTCGGCGATGCATGCCAGCTCTGCTCCCGCGCCGAGTATGAGGAGGCGGTCCGCGCCGCTCTCGGAATACGCAGGGGCACCAAGCTCTCGCCTGCGCTGATGGAGGTGTTGTCTATCGTCGCATACCGCCAGCCGGTGACAAAGGCTTATATCGAACAGGTGCGCGGAGTTGACTGCTCGTACTCGATAACCGCGCTGCTCGACCGCTCGATGATAGAGAATGTAGGTCATCTCGATCTGCCGGGCAGACCCGCGCTGTACGGAACAACGCCCGACTTTCTGCGCGTGTTCGGTATATCCGGTCTCGACGAGCTCCCTCCGATAGAGCTTTTCGACGCGGTCGGCGGACAGGATTTCGGCGCGGCAGACGGCGCGTCGGGCGCTGAAAACGGCGCCGGGAACGGCGCTGCGGGTGTTGATGCCGCGAGTTCGGTTGAATCGAACGGCGCTGCGGATACGTCTGAATCGGACGGCGGTGATGGTGTCAATGCCGATAATGCACCTGAATCAAGCGGTGCATCCGGCAGCGATAATACAGACGGGTCCGACGGCGATAGGGATTGACGGCGCGCGGTGCGGCAATCGTCACAGCCGCATTGCGGAATTGAAGCCGACGCGGCTTTGTGACCGACCGAATGAGAGGGGGGAGCGGTATAAAGGCTCTGATAATAATTGCCTCTGTCATACTGTTTTTTGTTCTGCTGCTCTCGGCTCGGGTCGGGGTGCGGATAAGATACGGCGAGGAGGGCGGCTTTGTGCTGCGCCTGACCGTGCTCGGCATAGGCGTAAAAACACTCATCCCCGAAAGAAAGAAGAAAAAGAAGCTCCGCCTTTCCGACTATACCCCCCGCGCGATAGCGGAGCGTGAGGCAAAAGCACGCGCGGCAGAGCAGACCAAACGCGCGGAGACCCGCGCGAAGGCGGCAAAAAAGAAAAAGTCGGGCGGCGGGCATAAGGGCGGCACCGCAGAGGAGCGGAAAAAGACCTTCTCGGATAAGCTCGCACTCGTTCGCGGCGTTACGCGGATGGCATCGGCGCTTATCGCGCGCTTTTTCGGCTATCTGCACACCGATGTAAGGCGGCTGTGCATCTCGGTCGGAACGGGCGACGCGGCAAAGACCGCGCTTTCCTATGCGGCGATAACGAACGCATGCGACGCGCTGCTTGCGCTGCTTGATGAAAATTCCACCCTGCGCTTTCACCGCGGCAGCGAGACCGGCGTTTATGCCGACTGGCTCGCGGAGTCAAGTACCGCGGAGATAGATATCGCGCTCAGTCTCAGCCTGCGTCAGGCGCTGTCGGTCGCGCTGCACGGACTTGTGTCGTTCTTTAAGATAAAAGCGGGCGATGTAGGCGATTGAGCGAATTTCACACAGTGACAGCTCTTTCAAATCATACGGGCGGAATTTTTCCGTTACACTGACCGCTGCGGATATCACATAAAACACATACTATGCAAAATGGAAGGAATGAAGAACATGAACTCAGATGCTGCAAACAATCTCAGAGGCAGTCTTGACAGCGCTCTCGAGAGCATAAAGGAGCTTGCGGGCACGGGAACGGTCATCGGCGACCCGATAACCACCCCGTCGGGCACGGTCATAATTCCCGTGTCAAAGGTCTCGATGGGTATCGCGACGGGCGGGCTCGATTACGGCAAAAAGAGCGCCGAAAAGACCCCCGACGGACAAAAGCGACCGGCGGGAAAGAGCTTCGGCGGCGGAGGCGGAACCGGAATTTCGGTAACTCCGGTGGCGTTTCTCGTCGTAGGGCCCGAGGGCGGGGTCGAGATGCTGAGCGTCGGCTCGGATATTCCTCCCGCAGGACCTGTCGAATCGCTTGCTTCGCTTATCGAAAAGTCCCCCGATATCCTCTCGCGTCTGCGCGGCGTTTTCAAGAGCTTCAAGGGCGATAAGACCGAGGATGGCGGCGTGACCGCACAGCCCGAGAGCGGCGCGGGTGCGGCTGCGGAGGAGAAGGGTCAGGCGTAATCGTCGCATTACATCCCCGAAAATCGACGCGGAACATGCCCAACATGTATCACGCACGGCGCGTCGTGTTCTCAAAACGATGCGCACTGCACCCCACCGCGTCGCGCATACCCCCGCACCATGTTCGCGCACGGCACCCCGTACCGCGTTCTCGAATCGCTCGCCGTACCTGCGCCATACTCCCGCACCGCGCGGGGCATAATCTGCCGTACCCCGTCATATACCTGTACCGAGGAACGGCGTGCCCGTCGGGCTGCGCCGAATAAACGGTGTAGGGGGTGTCCCCGCTTGAAGGATAAAAATAACTGCACCCGCGTAGTGAGCTGCCGCAGACGCGCGGGCGGGTTTGTCGCGTTTCTGCTTGCGCTGTGCGTGCTCGGCGCGGCGGTGCTAACGTACGCGCTTGTCTCGCTTTGCGCGGCGCTGATGGTCGGCGCTGCGGGCTCGGTCTCCGATGCGTCGGTTCCCGGCGCGGTGATGTCGGACTCGGTTTCGGACGGCTATGTCGCGGCGATGGCGAGCATCGGCAGAACGCCGAGGATAGGCGAGGCGGTGCTCGTTTCGGGAAGCTCCGACGGTGCTTCGGGAGGAACATCGGGCGGAACGACGGGCGGAGCATCGCGCGAGAGCCATGTTCCCGTCAGCAGCCCGTCTGCGGCGGAGTATTTTCCCGCGGTCTCGGTTGGAGCCCACAGCGCCGCGCTGATGTGTGCCGAGTCGGGCGAGCTGCTGTATGAGCTTCTGCCGGACGAGGTGCGTCCGATGGCGAGCACGACCAAGATAATGACCGCGCTTGTAGCCATCGAGAACGCGCCGCTCGACACGGTAGCGACGGTGTCGGGCGACGCGGTCGGTATAATCGGCTCATCGGTCTATCTGCGGGAGGGCGAGCGCATCTCGCTTGAATCGCTGCTTTATGCGCTGCTGCTCGAGAGCGCAAACGACGCTGCGGAGCAGATAGCGATAACGGTCGGCGGAGATGAGGCGGGCTTTGTCGCCATGATGAACGAAAAGGCGGAACAGCTCGGGCTGAAAAACACGCATTTCGCGAACCCGCACGGGCTCGACAGCGAGGGACATTATACCACCGCGCGCGAGCTTGCCGCGATAGCTGCTGCGGCGCTCGAAAACGAGACCTTTTCCGAGATAGCGGGTACATATAAAAAGACGATAAGCACCGAGGACGGCAGCGTCAGCCGACTGCTTGTCAATCACAATCGGATGCTGCGGTCGTATGACGGCGCTATCGGCGTAAAAACGGGCTATACCTCCTCTGCGGGGAGATGCCTTGTCAGCGCCGCGCGGCGCGACGGGGTAACGCTCATCGCGGTAACGCTCGACGATCACAGCGACTGGGCAGACCACACCGCCATGCTCGATGCGGGCTTTTCCGCCTATGCGGAGCGGCTGCTGTGCGGTGCGGGCGAGCTTAGCTACACCCTGCCGCTTGAGGGCGCGGAGTCGGACAGTCTGACCGTCTCAAACGGCGGTGAGGTAAGCGCCGTGCTCCCGCGAAACGCCGAGCTGCGGAGGGTGGTCGAGCTGCCGCGCTTCGTTTTCGCGCCGATAGAATCGGGTCAGACGGTCGGAACGGTGCGCTATTACGTAGGCGACCGCGAGGTCGCGGCGGTGCCGCTCTGCGCAGAGAGCGCTGCGGAGGAGAAGCCGAGCGGGATTTCGGGCTTTTTCGCATCGCTCGGCTCACGTCTGTCGGCACTGCTCGGCGGGAGAGAATGACGCGCAGCCCCGCGCACACGGATATGGCGCACACGAATATATAACTACGGAAACGGATATGCAGCAACGATACATCACAGCTGCAGCAATGTCTGCCGGTATGGCATAAAATCGGCGGGTGCGTAAGAATCACAACAAGGACGTAAAAAGAGGAAGCATTTTGGAAGAGAAGAACGGTCAGGGCGAGCGCGTTCGCCTGCAAAAGTACATTTCCGCCTGCGGCGTAATGAGTCGCCGCGCCGCAGAGCAGTGCATAACCGAGGGGCGGGTCAGCGTCAACGGCGAGACGGCGAGTCTCGGCTGCAACATAATACCTGGACGCGATGTCGTCGAGATAGACGGCGTGCGCGTAAAGCCCGCGGAAAAATACCTCACGGTAATGCTGAACAAGCCGCGCGGCTACGTCACTACTCTCTCGGATGAGCTCGGCAGAAGGACGGTCGCGGAGCTTGTAGAGAGCTACGGCATCCGCCTGAATCCCGTCGGCAGACTCGACCGTGACTCCGAGGGACTGCTGCTCATGACGAATGACGGCGAGCTGCTGAATCACCTGACGCATCCGCGCTACAGCCTGCCTAAGCTCTATCGCGTCACCGTCGGCAGCGCCGCAACGCCCGAGCAGATAGCAAAGCTGCGCGCGCCCATGACGCTCGACGGCTACCGTCTGCAGCGGGTAGGGCTTAAGATAGTCCGCGCAGAGGAGAACAGAACGGTGCTTGAGATGACCCTGCACGAGGGCAGAAACCGTCAGATACGCAGGATGTGCGAGGCGGTCGGGCTCGAGGTGGTGCGTCTGCGCCGCGTAGCGATAGGAAAGCTGCACATCGGCTCGCTCCGCCCGGGCGAATCAAAGCCGCTGACCGACGAGCAGCTCGCATACCTCTGCGAGAGCGTCGGTATCGACGTAGAATGAGCCGCGCCGTTCGTTAGTAATAAGGATACAATATCGGCAGTATTTGCCGCAGCATCGCAGCACCGATTTTTTCTGTGTAATGCGGTGCTGCATTTTTGTGTTTTTTTTGTTTTAATTGCCAATAAAAAATGAAACTTTTTGTCGATACTTTCTTGACATTGTACTCACAGTATGATATACTTTAAGTAACGGCAGTACAGCGCCGTAAGAAGAAAAAATGCGCCGCATGGCGCGAAACTGCAGAGATACGGCTCCGCCTGCATTATGGTCCGGGGCGGCAGTCATTCTGCAAAGGGAAAGGAAAGGTACGTGATCATGAAAAAAACATTCAAGAAGCTTTGTGCTGTTGCACTTGCGGGAATGTTTTCGTTGCAGAGCGTTTCTCTGATGACACTCAGCTCGAGTGCGGCAGAAGAAGCGAGCGAAGGCATCGCAAAGGCAACTGCCACGGTTGACGGAATTAAGGACGAGGCATATGCCGACACCTGTACCGTCAATGGCAACACCACAGAGATCAACTTCCTCTGGGATGACAGCTACTACTATGTGTATGCTACGATCGAGGACAGCACCGCAAATGACGGTGATATGCTCTATCTTGCATTCATGAACAAGGACAACAACTTCTGGAACGAGGCTTGCGTCCTTGAGTTCCACCTTAACAAGGATTTTGCAAGAATGGAAATTGAGTTCGGCAGTGCCTATGAGGGCTGCGGCGGCAACTTTGCTCGCATGAACTCTACCGAGAACACTGCTTCCACAGAGTACGCTATTAAGAAGACCGACAGCGGCTATGTTGTCGAGGCAAGAATAGCGGACAACGCTCTGGCAGTCGGCAAGGGCATGGCTTTCGGCTACGGCGTCAAGAATGACGGCGCTTGGTGCGACGGTCTCGGCGACGATGCCGGCACCACATGGCAGAAGGTCTACAACGGCGACCAGGCAAACATCAAGGACGGTCCCGGCACCATTATTACCTGCGCTAAGGGCAATGATGCTCCCGTAATTCCTACCGACGGCAATATCGTTAAGAAGGGTACTCCCCGCCTTGACGGTAAGCTCGACAGCATCTACAGCGATTCCTACAAGCTTGATACGCTTGACCTTCTTAAGGCGGGCGACCTCAGCATTGCATGGCCTAACTCGACTCCTACTTTAAACGAGTATCTCGATTCGGGACTTCTTGCTGATGAGAACTCGACGAAGCTCCTTGCTCCCGAGACTATCCCGGATGTACTTGTACACGCCGAGATGTACTTCCTGTGGGATGACGATGCACTCTACATCTATACTAAGGTCTATGACAACGATATTCATGACCTTCTTGCAGAGACAGACTATACCTACGATGGACTGGCTGAGAATATCGTTCATGACCGTCCTTGGCTTAACGAGTCTGTAACTCACACTATCTATCCCGTTCAGAACCACTTTATCGACATGGCGGTTACCGGAATTGCTTCCGGCGCTATGTATGACGCAGGAGCCTGCTCGAAGCCCGAGACATGGGGCACCTACGACGCATGTATCAATTTTGAAGGCTGGTCTAAGCTCCATTGCTGGCACCATGTTGATGCGGCAACAAAGAACGAAGACCGTGCAAATCTTGCTTCCGCATTCCATGAGGATGAGGGCTACTACACCGTTGAGATGAGAATTCCGATCTCCGAGCGTGACCTCGGCGGCACACCTCTTAAGGATGCATTCCTTAAGAGCGGTGAGAAGTTTGACTATCTCTACACCATTTGGGATGTTCGCGGCTTACTCTCCGGCAAGAATTTTGACAATTACAATGCAAATGCATGGATCGGTCAGATGCTTGACAAGGATAAGTTTGTAACCATGACCCTTTCCGGCGAAGAGGCTGTTCCTGCGGCATGCGAGCATGAGTGGGATGCCGATTATACCGTTGATAAGGCTGCTACCTGCACTGCAGAGGGACAGAAGAGCATCTACTGCTCGCTCTGCGGCGAGTATAAGCCCGATTCTACCGTAACTATCCCCGCGCTCGGACATGATTATGTCGACGGCTTCTGTACCAGATGCGGAGAGGCTGAGACTCTTGTTGCAAAGAAGTACTCCCCCGTACTCGACGGCGTACTCGATGATGCATATCTTGATTCCGCAAGCTTCAAGGCTTCCGATCTCGGTAAGCACGGCAAGCTCAGCCTTGGCTGGAGCAACTGGGCAAACGGCGTAGATGAGCTTGTTGAAGCAGGACTCCTTAAGGATAAGGAGTCTACAGCACTCCTTCCCGACGGCGATTACACTACTCCCGCATTCACCGACGCGGATGTATACTTCCTTTGGGATGATGATGCGCTTTACGTATATACCAAGGTTTACGATGACGATCCTATCGACATCACAAGCTCCCCCTTCTTCAAGGAAGAGGGCAGGACCGTTTACGGCAGCATCGGCGCTGACAGACCTTGGATAAACGATACCGTTTCTCACATTATCAACCCGCTTGCTAACCCCTACGCAACCATCAATGCGACCGGGGACGCATTCGGTCACTATGCATGGGACAGCGAAAGAGGCGGCGGTTGGTCCGATCTCTGCTACTTTGATGGCTCCGACGCAGCTACCCGTGAGGCATCCGCTGCAAATGTAAAGGCTACCGTGATCGAGGGCGGTTACGCCGTCGAGCTCAGAATCCCGATCTCCTCTAAGGATTTCGGCGGCACTCCTCTCAAGGATGCATTCCTTAAGGACGGCAGCAACCTTACCTATAAGTATCAGCTCATTGATACCGTTTCTAAGCTTGTTGGCTCTCCTTTCTCTGATAATGGATTCCAGTGCTCCGATTGGCTCCTTGTCACCTCCTCTGCACTGAATATAGAGCTCAGCGGCGAGGCTCCTCACATCCACACCTGGGCTGAGGACTATACGACCGATAAGGAAGCAACCTGTACCGAGGCAGGCAGCAAGAGCATCCACTGCACCGAGTGTGACGCTGTAAAGCCCGACTCTACCGTTGCTATCGAAGCTCTCGGTCACGATTGGTCCGAGGAGTACACCGTTGATACCGCTGCAACCTGCACTGCAGAGGGCAGCAAGAGCATCCACTGCAAGAGATGCGACGAGAAGAAGCCTGATTCTGCCGTTGCAGT